>Ga0209972_10000697_pt1 | contig 33134 bp, 33 predicted proteins | sample NOAtaG_7_FD_187302 | JGI IMG/M metagenome (GOLD analysis project Ga0209972, IMG submission 187302) | Freshwater lake microbial communities from Lake Erie, under a cyanobacterial bloom - NOAA_Erie_Diel1S_2200h metaG (SPAdes) (version 2) | ecosystem: Environmental > Aquatic > Freshwater > Lake ...
TAAGTCTTTTGTATTCTTTCATTTTGCAACAAGTTACTTTTTGTAATTTGTTGCGCTAAACTTTTGAATCGAAGAAATGATTCCAGATTACTTCATCAGCTTCACAAACACCGGTTCGCGGAACATCCCGTCCGCAGTGATCATGGCGAAGCTGATTTCTGCGGTTAGCTTCGCCTGCACCCACACGGTCACCTTCTCATCCATCACTTTGCCGCCTTCCATGGCCGGCTTCCGAGTTTCCCTCAAAGCGCGAATGCATTTAAAAATCGTCTGCATGGTTTGATCATCAAAGCCCGTACCCACTTTGCCCCTGTACAACCATTTCCCGTCCACGTGCTCCGCCAGTTGCAAGGCGCCAAACAGCGAGTGGCGATTGCCTTTGCCGGGGGTATAACCGATAATGGCACAGTCCCGGGTATCGCGCACTTTCACTTTCAGCCAGGCATCGCTTCGTTTACCCACGTAATAGCGACTGTCCTTTCGTTTGGCCATGATACCCTCCAAACGATGCGCACGGGCGGCTTCAAACAGGCCATGGCCATCGTCAACGGTTTCGCTGAAGCGGTAGCCATTGTCGGCTTTCAACGCATCTTTGAGCCATGATTTTCTTCGAAGCAACGGCTCGTTTACAATCGGTCGCCCATCCAGGTAAAGGCAATCAAACACGTAGCAAACTGCAGGATGCTTGCTGCGGGTAGTCGCGATGGCCGAACCCTTGGCGTTCATTCGCTTGATTACATTTTTGAAGGATGGCCTGCCGTCTGCATCAAGGCACACAATCTCACTATCAAACACACCGCAGGTGGCGCGAAACGACTTTTCGCTTTGGGTCAACTCCGGGAACTGAGCCGTAATGTCGAGGTTGTTGCGCGTACGAATCGAAATCTGCCCCTCGTTTAGCACAATTAACGCCCGAATGCCGTCCCATTTAACTTCGTAGAGATATTCTTCTTCTCGTTGTGGTGGCCGGTCAACGGCTTCGGCCAACATGGGTTCAAAAGGCTGAGTAAGGAAATCAACCTGCGGCCGGTCTACCCGCTCCAGCAGCCATTCTTTGGCCCGCTGAATCTTATAAATGCGATATTCACCTGTGACCTCCTTGCTTGTAAGCCGGAAATAAAAACCGTCCTTTTTCTCTTTAGTAATCTGGTATTTACCCAGCGCATAGATCCACATTTCGCCCGCTCCATACTGTCCTTTCGGGATCTTACCATCGAAGGTAAGGTACTCCATCGGGTGGTCTTCTGTTTGTACGGCCAACCGTTTGATGCCCGGTAACGGTGGCAGTCCCTTGGGCACGGCCCACGATTTCAGGACACCCTCCTGCTCCAGGCGCAAGTCATAATGCAGATGCGAAGCGTGGTGGCGGTGGACTACAACGTTGTTTCCTCCGGCTTCCACAATCCGCGCCTCTGGTTCGGGCGTTTTGGAGAAGTCACGCTTCTGCTCATACGATTTAAGCTGCTCGGGCGTTTTTCTCTTTTTTGACTCCGGTAGTTTTTTGGCGCTCACCTTCTTGCGATGCGTGTGAATCTCAACCGCAAAAGCATCGAACGTGGCCCAGGCATCGCCCAGACGGGTAACGAGCTCAATTGCGTTGTGAATAGTATACTCGCGTGGCGACTGCGTGGCCTTCAATTGTTCCCACGTCAGTGGCATGCTAACGGGCGCCCCCACCCGCCCCCGAAGGCTGTAGGGCGACACAATGCTTTGTCCCGCCCGAATGCGGTAAATGTCAATCAACACTCTTCCTTTACGCGCATCCTTTTTGATATGGAGTGTGGTTTCCTTCCCGTTCGCATCAACAAAGGGTTGTGCAATGGCCTGCGCAGCCTCAAACACGTCATGAAAATGGTGGTGCGGAATCAGCGGGCAACAAATGTGCACGCCTTTGCCGCCCGTTGTTTTAACAAAGGGTGTGTAGCCAAAGTCCTCTACGTGCGTCTTGAGCCGGATGGCTAAGTCAACGATCTTTTTAAAGGAATAGCCTTCCGGTGGATCAAGATCGAACACCATGTAGTCCGGCTTATCAAAGTGCGGTTTTCGGGAGTGAATCTGATGTAACTCCAGCGCAGCGAGGTTCGCCAGCCATACCAACAAGGCCGGCTCAGTGGCCACGATATAGTCCTTCTTGTCTTCTGAACCCAGTTCGGCAAACTCAACCCATTTTGGGGCCCACTCGGGCCGGTTCTTTTGGTAAAACATCTCACCGTGAATGCCATCGGGGTAGCGGATGAGCGTAAGCGCCCGGTTTTTTACATGCTGCAGCAATGTCGGGGCAATTGAGAGATAGTATTCAATGACCTGGGCTTTTACAATGCCGTCTTCCGGAAACAGTACTTTGTCCAGATTGGAGATTTCCAGTTTGCGTTTGTCCACCTGTACCCAATGCTTTTGCTTAGCCATGCGCAGACGATTTTCGATGCCAGATTCCCGCAAGGGTCAACCCTACACAACCGGCCGAGATGAATGATACCACACGATTGCCAATCTGTTCGTTCCATCCGTTTTGAAAACGCAGCACCAACACCAGGATCACTGAAAATGCTACGAGCGGCCAAAACGTCCAATGGCCTGACGCGCGTGCATAACGGGTCTTCGGAAAATGCCAAAGAAAAACCACGAGGAAAGCAAGGCCAACAACGGTAGATACATGCTGCAGCGCATAGTAAAGCGGATACCGCGCGCCATCGAAGGGAACAATCGTATGAACTAAAGCAGGGAATTGCTGAACCATGAACCCGTGGGCGTGTGTGAAACTATCCCACAATACATGAGATGCTGCCCCCACCCAGGCCGACACCAAAAAACTAAGCGGATTATCGCGGAAGTAAGCGACAAAATTCAATTCATAAAGAGGTTGTAGTCGATCAGCTACGAAGCCGGGCACATTCTCCAAAAGAGGTCGCTTCACCACCAGATGAAAAATAAATGCCAGCGCAACGGTAATGGGCACATCAAAATAGATGAGTCCCCAAAACGTGTGGCTGTACTTACTCGAGACGCTCATTTTCAGGAAGTATTCGAAGTCGGGGCTAAGGCTGCCAATCACCAGACCGGTGGCCGACAAATAACGCCCGCGCATCAGCGGAATAATGATAGCCGGATGAGAGGCCGTAAAAGGCATTACTCTTCGTGATGGTGGTGATGTGAACGATTTGGCAGAAAGATAAAACCGATCAGCAACGTAACGGCCGCCACGCCAATCGGGTACCAAAGGCCGGCCAGGTAGTTACCAGCCGGATGTTCAGTCGACTTACTCAACTCATAGAGCGAGGCTGCGATGAACGGTGTGAGCCCGCCAAAGATACCGTTTCCGGTGTGGTACGGCAGCGACATGGACGTGTACCGTATTCGGGTCGGAAAAATCTCGACCAGAAAAGCAGCAATCGGACCGTAAACCATCGTAACCCAAACCACCTGTGCCAACACGAGTAGGATCATATAATAAAACCGATCTCCGCTGAGCAACACCTCGTGTTTCAGTTCCCCTTTCCGTTCGCGCCCTTGCATCTGCTCGGTGGTGACCAGCAGCGTTCCATCCTGAAAAGCACGGGAGGTCTTGAGCGTAACCAGAGTATCGCCCTCCGCCAATATCGATGTGGTTCGCGACAGCGTTTTCTCCCCCGGGATTTCCTGTTTTTGCGTTACATCGGCCAGGTCGTACATGGTTCGGTAGATTGGTCGATAACTGAGCACCGCCAGTAACATGCCCGCCAGCATGATGTACTTTCGCCCGATTTTGTCTGACCACCAGCCGAAGAAAATGAACAATGGCGTGCCGATCACCAGTGCGGTGCCAATGATGTAGTAGGACTGGACGAATTCGATCGACAGTGTCTTCTGAATGAAGGTGAGGGCGTAAAATTGCCCCGTATACCAAACCACGCCCTGGCCGGCTGCTGCACCAAACAGGGCAATCAAGACCAGACGTAAATTCTTTTTCTTGGTGAAACTTTCCCGAATGGGATTCTTCGCCAGCTTTCCTTCACTTTTGATTTTGTGAAACAAGGGCGACTCCTGCATTCGCAGCCGGATGTAAATCGAAATGGCTACCAAAAATGCCGACAACAAAAATGGAATGCGCCAACCCCAGGCTTCAAACTGCTCCACACCCATGGTCTGGCGCACGAGTAAGATCACGCCAATGGAAACAAAAAGACCTAACGTGGCGGTTGTTTGAATGAAACTGGTATAGTAGCCGCGCTTATGTTTGGGCGCATGCTCCGCCACATAGGTAGCCGCACCGCCATACTCTCCGCCCAAGGCCAATCCCTGCACCAACCGAAGAATCAGCACCAATAGAGGCGCAAACAAACCAATCGTATTGTAGTCGGGTACCAGGCCAATAGCAAACGTTGAGCCGCCCATCAGTCCCAGTGTTACCAGAAATGTATACTTTCGCCCCACTAAATCACCAAGCCGGCCAAAAACCAGCGCACCAAAAGGACGGACAATAAAACCGGCAGCGAACGTAGCGAGCGTAGATAGGAATGCTGCCGTTGGATTGGCCTGGGGAAAAAATTGCTGCGAAAGAATGGCGGCCAGGCTACCGAAAATGTAGAAGTCATACCACTCGATGAGTGTGCCCACCGATGAGGCTGTGATGACCGGCCAGAGTTTTTGGGTTTTACTCGACATACACGAAATGGAAATGAAATATAGGAAAGTAACTTGCTTTTCGGTCAAATTCGGCATACCTTTTAGTCTTGTTAGTCGTATTGTCAAGTCGCTCAAATAAAAAAGTTCGCAAAAACAGTGTTACATAGGCGCCTCTTTGATGTCCATCGTTCGTAACACATGAACCACATATTCGCGATCACGGGTAGTCAGTCGGGGATGGGATTAGCATTCCGTGCGAACTTAGAACGATTGGGCCATCAGGTGATCGGAATTGATCTTCCGGGAAAGGGTGCCGAAGTAACGGCCGACCTTTCTACCAAAGACGGGCGGAATGCGGCCGTAGCTGGCGTACTTGCCCTATGCCAAAAGCCCCTGGACGGAGTTATTGCCAATGCCGGCATTGATAGTGAGGACTCACGGCTCGTGTTTGCCATTAACTATGAGGGTGTGATTGATGTGCTAAACGGATTGCGACCTTCGCTGGCCGCCAATTCCGGAGCACGCGTATTGATTACCTCGTCAAATTCAATGTTTATCACGCCTGGAATACCTGAACAAGCGGTGGATCATCTGTTGTGTGGCAGCCTGGAAGAGGCCATTCAGATAGTCGGGTCAAAATCGAATGTGTGTTACCAGGTAAGCAAACTGGCTCTGGTACGTTGGATGCGTGCGCGGGCAGTAGAATGGGCAAAGGAAGGCATCACGATGAATGCAATTGCACCCGGGGCGGTGCGCACACCGCTTCTCGAGAGGGACTTGATCGATCCAGTCAAGGGACCGGTAATCCGGGCACTGCCAAAACCCCTTGGTGAGTTTCCCGCTGCGAACGACATTGCCGGCCTCGCTGCATTTCTCTTGAGCGAGCAAGCTCGTTTTATTGTTGGGCAGGTCGTTACGATTGACGGGGGAATCGAAGTCTCTTGGCGAGAAAAAGACTTTCCGTCAACGTGGCAAATTTCAGAAAGTGACTGGATGAACCGGCTGAAACTATGATTCAATTTGCCTACAATATGAAGTCAAAATAATTCAATATGAGCAAAGGAATCACTCCCGTTGACCCGAATTCGTTTTTTGCGAACCGATTTAAGAACCAAGTTTTGTTTGTGACAGGAGCAGCGCACAGCAGCATTGGCGGTGCCACAGCAATTCGGGCGGCCCGCGAGGGCGCAAAAGTTTTTTGCGTGGATATCAAAGCCGATAAGTTGAATCAGACCGTTCAGGAGATAAAAGCGCAAGGCGGGCAGGCTATTGCTCTCGTAACCGATTTGTGCGAGGCGAAAGCGGCCGATCACGCTGTGGCTGAATGTGTTGCCCAATTTGGCGGGCTAAACCTCGTGTTGAATGCTGCCGGTGTCATGGACGGAAATGATCCCTCACGCCCACCTGACTTCGAAAACACGACCCATTTGCTTCCGGCCGCGATTCACACGGCTACTGACGAATATTGGCACAACGTGATGAACTCAAATATCAACGGGATTTTTTATTCGATGCGCGCGCAGCTTCGGCAACTGGTTGCACAGGAAAAGGGGGGCGCAATCGTGAACATTGGTTCGATAGCCGGAATCATTGGGTTGCCCGGCAACCCTGCCTACTCCGCAAGTAAACATGCAGTGACTGGACTTACGCGAAATGCTGCGATCGATTATGCGCCATTTGGCATTCGAGTCAATTCCGTAAACATGGCTCAAACAGACACGCCCATGGTGTTTCGCGCAATGGAATTTGTGAAATGGGCAATCGACAAGGGTATGGGCAGCGGCATGGCGAGTTTCAAATCGGCCAGCCTTCTCTCTGCCCACGAGCCCGACAAGCGCGGGGCCACCCCTTGGGAGCAGGCTGCCGTAATTCTTTTTCTGCTTTCAGCCGATGCCAGTAACATTACGGGGGCTTGCTACGCCACAGATGGCGGATGGACCACGTATTGAAACTAAAAATGAACACCAAAGTCGTTAACTTGCCGGAAAAATATAGTTCGCTGAATTAAAATCTCTATGATCCAACCTCAATCCCAAACTATGCGTAAGGTTCTATGTGTTTTACTTTGCCTTGCGAGTGTTTACTCGGTTGCCCAGAAAAAATCAACCGCTGCACCTGCCAAGCCAACTAAACCAAACATTCTGTTGATCTGCACGGATGATGTCGGCTACTGGAATGTTGGCGCCTACAGCCATGGCATGATGGTGCCAACACCTAATCTCGATCGAATCGCCAAAGAAGGAATACTTTTCACTGATCATTACTCTTCGCCTACCTGCACCCCAGGACGTGCCATGATGATCACTGGTCAAATGCCGATTCGCACGGGTTTGACCACGGTGGGGTTACCGGGATCTCCTATTGGCTTGAGCCCGAAGGATCCAACACTGGCCGAAGTGCTAAAGACTGCCGGATACCGCACCGGGCAATTTGGAAAAAATCACTTAGGCGACCGAAACGAACATTTGCCCACTGTACATGGCTTTGACGAATTTTATGGAAACCTCTACCATTTAAACACGGAAGAGGAACCCTTTCTCGCTGCCTGGCCTAAAGACGAGGGATTCAATGCCCGCTACCGGCCGCGTGGTGTGCTGGATTGCAAAGCCACCAATGTAGACGACCCTGCAGTAGACGGGCGATTTGGCCGAGTGGGTAAACAGACCATTAAAGACACGGGGCCGCTTGACCCCAAGCGAATGGAAACCGTGGATGACGAGTTCAACGCGCGCACGATCAATTTTATGGAGCGGGCCGTAAAGGCCGGTGAACCGTTTTTCATCTGGCACAATCCCACCCGAATGCACATCTATACCCATCTTCGCCCGGAGCGCAGGAACCTCGCTACGCCTTTCTCTTCGGAATTTGATGTGTACGGAAGTGGCATGATGGAGCTGGATATGATGATAGGCGAATTGTTGAAGAAGTTGGATGACCTGGGCATTGCCCAGAATACCATTGTGGTGTTTACGACCGACAACGGAGCTATGGTCGATTGGTTCCCCGATGGTGGCACTACCCCATTCCGTGGTGAAAAGGCAACGACCTGGGAAGGAGGCGTTCGCGTGCCAATGCTGGTTCGTTGGCCCGCCAAGATCAAGGCTGGATCGGTTTCAAATGGTATTCAGGACCATACCGATTTGTTTACAACTTTGGCGGCAGCAGCCGGTGTTGACAATGTTCACGAAAAGCTGAAGCAGTCGCATCAGGTTTACATTGATGGTGTGAACAACCTCACCCACTGGACGGGAAATGCGCCATCCAATCGCACGTTTGAAATCTATTACAACGAGAATGACCTTACGGCCGTCCGTATCGGGCCTTGGAAATCACACATGCAGCAGCGTGAAGGTTTTTTTGATTACAATAAACCCAGCGCCTTGATTTTCAACCTCAGAACCGATCCCTTCGAGCGCCATGATCAGTGGAAGTCGCGCGAAGTAGCCATGAAATTAGGCGTGGCCTGGGGTGGACAAATCCAGGATGTGCTGAAGCAGCACTACCTCTCCCTTCAGCAATTTCCGCCACGCCAAAAAAGTGGTACCCTTCGCATGGGCGAGTAACGATAAGGCACTATTGTTTTGGGCAGGCAGCCCGTAATCTGCGTTTGGGGAATCATTGATCGGTTCGATTAATGCTGGCAAACGGACAAAACACCTATTGCAAAACGCGTGGGTATGGACTCCGCGCTGATGGCGCCTACGCAATGTGCCGGGCCGTCTTGTAACCAAATGAAAAATCAGAAAAACAATTCCTGCGCCAGTCGATAGGTATTGGCATGGGCTTCGATGATGTCGCGGAAATCGGGCGAGTAGCCACCGCCCATACTGGCTACCAAAGGAATTCGATTTCGTTTGGCCGCTGAGAGCACCAGCTTATCGCGCTGCTTACAGCCTTCGCGTGTCACGGCCAATTTGCCCAGCTTGTCGGTGCTTAAAATATCAACTCCTGACTGAAAAAAGATCAGGTCAGGTTGTACACGTTCCAGCAGATTGTTCAGGTTCACATCCAGGGTGCTCAGGTAGAAATCGTCACCCACGCCATCTGGTAAGCCAATGTCCAGATCGGAGATTTCCTTGTGCAGCGGATAGTTGTTGGCACCATGCATGCTGAACGTGAACACCCTCTTGTCGTGTTGAAAGATCTGAGCCGTGCCGTTACCCTGGTGGACATCCAGGTCAACAACCAACACCTGTTGCGCCAGTTGGTTTTCCAGCGCATGTCGGGCGGCCAACGCAATATCATTCAACAGGCAAAAGCCCTCTCCCCGGTCGGTGAACGCATGGTGAGTACCCCCGGCAATGTTCATGGCCACCCCGAACTGCAGCGCAAAATGCACGCACTCTACCGTGCCCTGCATAATGGTCACCTCGCGATCCACCAGTTCGGGCGATTGAGGAAAGCCCGTGCGCCTCTCCTCGCGGGGCGTGAGCTGTAAACCTTTCAGGCGGCTCCAATAGTCCGATGCATGCGTTCGGCAAATTTCGGCTTCCGATATGCAACCTGGCTTAAAAAAGTTAGCCTCGGTGAGCGTTCCTTCATACAACAATTGTTGTGGTAATACCTCGTACTTGCTCATCGGGAAACGATGATGGGGTGGCAGCGGCAGCACGTAGTTTTCCGACCAGGCGACTTTTAGCATTGTATAAAATGAAAGGAGCAACGTTACCGCTGCTCCTTTTGTTTTGATTTCAACGAATGATCAATGTTTGTGCTTACCGTGTTCATGTCCCCCTCCATGCCATGCTTCCATAATCGCATGGAAGTCATCATGAATTGTAGTTAATGCCTGTCCGATCTCCGCATCGCTTGCGTTCATCTGAACCTTATCCGACAGCACACCAGCATTAAACTTCAGGCGTTGCAGTTTAGCCCTCATTTGCTCGTTATCAACCTTGGCAGGTAGCGGGGCGGCTGCCCATTTTACTGCCTCCGCAGCCAATTGCGCTGCACCAGCCTTTGCGGGTGCCAGGTTCGAGGAGTCTTTGTACGGATGGAAAGCTTCGGCCATCAGCATGTGATAAGCATCCATTTCCGCCCATTCTATTTGTTCTTCGGCCGCTTCTTCAGTCTTTTGTTCTTTTGATTGGCAAGCTACCAGGGCAAAGCCCAGCGCAAGTACAATTATCCAGATATGCTTCATAGTATTGAATATTTTGGCAAAAATAAGAATTACACGTTAACCGCGCGCTTGTATTTTCTTCGCATTTCAAGTCCATGAACGATTTTCTTTAGTACTTCAAAATAGAGCAGCAAATAGAGCCCAATTGTCATCGCCCAGATTATCGAAATGTTGAAATAATACGTGTCGTAGTAACGCCCGGCAAAGTGTTTGGTGGGCACATAAAAGCTAGCCTTAAAGTCAAATAGATGGCTTGGCCGATGGTCGTCAAAATAGATGGGAAAGATCTTCTGCACAATTTCACCCTCAAATTCGGTTATCCGGGTTTTGTTTTTGTTCTCCACTGTCTCCGTTACGGCCTCGTTTTGGTAACGCAAACGTAATAACTGAAAGCGATTGAGCGCATCTTGATTGCCTGTCAGTGTCCGGACTAAACTATCGCGCGCGGCCATAGCGTTGGTGCTCCGCAGGGCATAATATCGCTTCAAGGTCTCCAGAAAGCGTGCGGTGGCAACCTGGGCCGATGAATCAAATTTCCCGGGCACTAGCTTCTCAAGTTCATCGTACCGGCCAGCACCAATACGGCTGATTTCATGCTCCAACTCACTGCGCAGCGTACGAATCGACTTGTTCACCGCATGTTGCGGGTCAGTTTGCCGCCAATCCGATCGATTATTGGCAACATTCGCGAGATGGCTTTCCAGTTTGGGGATATAATAGGTTCGCTTGTACTCCGCGAGTGCCTGCTTTTGATCAATTGAATAAAAAGGCTTTTCAAACGGATTGTCTTTGAACTGAGTTACCATATACGCCTCAAAGGCCCATCGCGAGGCCATAAACTCACCCAGCAGCGGCACACTCTTTGGTCGGCTAACAGAAGGATTAAACTTATCGAAACTAATCACCACGCCACTTAACAACAACTGTGGAATGATAAGAATGGGAATCAAAATGTAAATCGTTACGGCCGAGTCAAAGGCCGAAGAGATATTCAAGCCCAGCATGTTCGCAAAACAGGCTGCTGAGAACAGAATCAGCCAATAGCGGTACTCCGTCATCGGTATTTCCAAAATGGCATTGCCGACAACTATGAATAATAGTGTTTGTACAGCGGAAATGGAAAACAGAATAACCACTTTCGATATCAGGTAGCTATTGCGGCTTAAATGGAGGTACTTTTCGCGCTTCAATATCTTTCGATCCCGGAAAATCTCCTCAGCACTGATGATAAGGCCCACAAAAAGGGCCACCACCACACTCATAAAGAAATACACCGGAATATTGTCATTATGAAAAAATGTGTAGGATGATGTTGTGGCACCGAGGGCATCGTAATACTTAACAAAAAAAGCAATAAACAAAGCCAACAAGGGGGCCAGCAGGGCATTGATAATGACGTACTGCCGGTTGGCTGCTTTTGCCAGCACATCGCGTACAACAAACACCCAGGTTTGCTTCAAGGCGTTGGGTATTTTTTGTGTAGCCTTCAGTTCATCGGTAGACATGTCGATACGCAGAAGTCTGATCTTCTTCTTGAAGTATTGATACCATTGACCGGGAGATGTCTTGCGTGTATGAGTAAGTTTACCAAACTCATCTACCACCCGGGTTTCGATAATGTTGAATATCTGCTCGGGGTTGATATTGCCGCATTCCGGGCATGCCCCGGGGGTTCGGTTCGCGGCATTGACAACTTCCTGAAAATACTCAACCGCTTCAATGGGATTGCCATAATATATCTGAAAACCCCCAACATCCAGAATCACCAGCGAATCGAACATCTTAAAAATATCACTTGACGGCTGGTGAATAACTACGAAGATCATCTTACCCCGCAAGGCCAGCTCCTTTAACAGGTCCATGATATTTTCCGAATCGCGGGACGAGAGGCCACTGGTGGGTTCGTCAACAAAAAGAATGGTCGGTTCGCGCAGCAGCTCAAGACCAACATTTACCCGCTTGCGCTGGCCACCCGATATCGTTTTATTCATCGGGTTACCCACTTTCAGGTTGCGGATTTCGATCAAACCCAGGCTGATCAGGACACGCTCGACTAGCTCACCAATCTGGGCACGGGTATAGTGTCCAAAACAAAGCCGGGCCGCATAGTAAAGATTCTCGAAAACCGTAAGGTCTTCGATAAGTAAATCATCTTGGGGAATAAAGCCGATTACGCCTTCCAGTTTTTCAGGAATGCGATGCAGATCGATACCATTAATCACCACGCTTCCACTGGAAGGTTTCTCGGTGCCATTAAGTACGTTAAGCAGCGTAGATTTTCCGGATCCCGAAGCCCCCATGAGACCGATCAACTTACCGCCCTTCTCCGCAAGGTTAATGTTTTGAAGTCCTGCACGGCCAGACTTAAAATGATAAAACACGTGCTCAGCAACAAAAGTGACTTTCGCATCCTGGTCCTCAATCAGAAATTTACTAGTTACATCACTGTAATACACCGGTTCAATCTTGCTGCCGCGAATGGTGCTTCCAGTGGGAAAGATGTCAATCTTCCGGCTCTTCAGTGGAATGCCGTTCAAAAACATGGGCGTAATGCCGAGGTACCGAATGAAAAAAATATTCATGTCGGGTAAGCGCAGGATGGCAATCAGTCCGGAGAGGCTCCTGGACTGAATATGGGGTCCATGATAGACTTCGGGTTCATCCGGGCTTTCATCGATGATGAGAACATTGCGCGAACTAAGTTCCTGTGCATCCTCGCCAACGACAAATGACCGCAGATCTTTCAAATCGCGCGGGGGAAACTTGAGCGCTTCTCCGATATAAAAAATCAGGTTTTCTTCACGATCGGACATGAACCCATCCGCGACCACCAGCTCAATAATTTTAGCTACCAATACGGCCTTCTGCTGCATGGTGAGTGCCTGATTTACCTTTTTGGCAATCTGCATGATCTGCGCCCAATCATCCACAAACTGGGCGGTTTCCGAATCAATATTGGTGAGGTGTGCGCTGGCCATGCGTTGATTGGCCTTGCAGAAGTCATCGAACAGCGAAAGGTAATAGCGGGTGGCATCTTGGTTTAGATGTTGGCCCAGGAATTCCTTGATGTTTCCACGCTCCTCATCGGAGATGCGTTCCTTCGCAACAATCGCAAACAGCTGAACAATGGCCTTTAATAATTCTTCACTCATGGGGATTTTGGCCGGAGCCGCGGAAAAAATAGATAAAAATGTCTAATCTTGACAGAAATAAAGTGATTTGATTTTCCTTTGTATAGCATCGACAACATAAAAAAGCATTTGCTCCTCGTTCTTGTTGTTGCTGTTTCGTATGCGGGTGCCGCACAAGATAACTTGCCAATCCTGTGGGAAGTTACCGGCAACGGACTTGCGAAACCCTCCTACTTGCTGGCCACGATCAAGTTTGTTGGGGAGAAGGAGTACTTTATGCCTCCCGAAGCAATAGCGAAGATGAAGAATTGCAAATCCTTCGCCATTGAAGATCCTGTGGACCACCACGCCCAGCACGAATTGAATCAGGCACTTCATTTTCCGAAAGGCCAATCGCTGGCCAGTGTCATGACTGCCGAGGACTACCCGCTTGTGGTTCAGTTGTTTGAGCGGGAGTTTGGCATCACTAAATCTGTTTTTGAAAAGAAATATGCGCGCCTGAAGCCCCTCGCCTTTTCCATTGCCATGACACGGCTATCGCTGCACGAAGGGGTTAAGTTTTATGATATCGAATTGTTGAAGATCACAAAACGGAACGGGCTTCAGTCCTATTCGCTGGAAGCGATTGACCGCGAAGCACAAGCACTCAATAGTTTTGCGATGGGGGAGCAGGTAAAGGCTCTCCTTCAGTCGGTTAACGACTTTGAAATACAAAAGGTCGAGTTCAGGAAATTGATGGCCGACTACCCTCACGGAAACCTTGAGGAGATTTTTGCCTACACGCTTCATCCGCTTGATAACAATGAGAGTTTCATCAACGAATTTTACTTGAGGCGCAACCGGGAATGGGAACCGAAGCTTGAAAGAAAGATGGGCGAAAACCCTTCGTTTATTGCGGTGGGTGTCTCGTACCTCGAGGGCCGCGAAGGATTGCTCGAACTGCTTCGCGCGAAGGGATATGTGCTGACTCCGGTTCCGATCAGTGCGCGGTGACGGTTAACCGATACGCTTTACTATCAAGTCGGATAACACGAGTAAACTCTCGCGTAGAAATTCATCTGTGAGTTTTTCTAATTCGGTAACGGGTGCACCCTCGGGGTTTACGCGCGTATCCATACCTATCGCAGCTTTACGTGCCTCCTGGTCAGCCATTTCTTTCCGCCTGGTTTGCTCATTGAGCGAAATTCGGGTTTCGTTCAGGTTCTCCCGAACCACTTCCGTCTCGGCTACATAACGTTTCAGCACTTCGTCATACTTTAGGCGGTTCTGGTAAGCCTTATTGATTTCGGCAATCGTTTTTGGCGTTATATCTCCGGTTTGCTGATAGCCGGTTCCCCGGATAACATCCCAGGGCAACGCATTGGGATTCGAACTCTCACCAAACTCGGAAGTTGAAAAAGGCGTTGGTAACTCAACATCCGGTGTGACACCTTTATGCTGTGTGCTACTGCCGGTGACACGGTAGAATTTCTGATACGTTATTTTCAACTCACCAACTTTTTCTGAGTCCTGAACAAAACGACCAAGATCAAGCACCATTTGCACCGTGCCTTTCCCATACGTTGACTCCCCCACCACTACACCCCGGTGGTAGTCCTGAATGGCACCGGCAAAAATTTCAGAGGCCGATGCACTAAACCGGTTAGTAAGCACCACGAGCGGCCCGCCATAGACTACTTCTTTGTTTTGATCATCCAAAACGTCAACGCGCTGGGTACTGTTTTTCACCTGAACCACAGGACCCTCCTTAATGAATAGCCCGGTTAACTCAACCGCTTCATGCAGCGATCCGCCCCCATTGTTTCGAAGATCCATTACCAGGCCATTGACACCCTCCGCCTGAAGTTCTTTAATCAGCTTGCGAACATCACGCGTAGTACTGGTGTAATTCGGATCGCCCTTTTGGTAAGCCTCGAAATCCATGTAAAATGCAGGCAACGTAATAACCCCCAACTTGTAATCCTGACCGTTGCGCTGATAGTGGATGACGTTTTTCTTAGCCGAGTTATCTTCCAGTTTAACCTTCTCGCGAACGATCGTGATTTCGCTCGACTTGCCATTCAAGCCCGTAGCGGCTGGCAGATACTGCAGGCGCACCGTGGTACCTTTCGGGCCTTTGATCAATTTAACCACGTCATCGATTCGCCAACCAATCACATCCACCATCTCCCCATCACTTCCCTGGGCCACGCCCGTAATCAGATCACCCGGCTGCAAAATACCTAGTTTCTGAGCGGGCCCGCCCGGCAGAATGCGAACGATTTTGGTGTAATCGTTCTCCGTCTGCAGTTGAGCACCAATGCCTTCGAGCGACAACGACATGCTCTGCTTGAATAACTCCGAAGCTTTGGGCGAGAGGTAGTTGGTGTGCGGGTCGTACGACTCGGTGATCGCGTTCATGTAGATACTAAACACATCCTCGCTATTCACCTGGGAAGCCGATTTGACTAACCGCTCATACCGGGCTTTCAAGGTTGACGCAATTTCATCCTCCTTCTTGCCTGCCAGTAGCAGACTCAAGGCCTGGCTCTTGATGATTTTACGCCATGTCTCGTTCAGTTCCTTTTCGTCCGCGGCCCAGGCCACTTTATCGCGGTCGGTTTCGTAGTATTCGTTAATGGTATAGTCAAAGTTCTCCGCCACCAGCGATTTTATCACATAATCCATTTGCTGACGAAACCGCCTTTCAAAAACCCGGTAGATTTCAAAGGCAGGCTCCACATTTTCGTTCCGTGTGAGCTCATCGAGCGAAAAACGGTAGCGCTCAAAACTTTTTACGTCAGTAGCCGTGAAGTAGGTTTTACTGTTATCAAGTTCGCGCAGGTACCGATCTAAAATGACAGCGGACAGTGAATCGTTCAGCTTCGTCTTTCGGTAGTGATTTCCATCGAGAATATAGGCGATCACGCGGGCCTCTTTCCCATACACCGGCTTGCTTCTGAGCGCGGTGGTATCACGCTTAAATCCTGCAGCGGCATGGCTGATCAGCAACCATACTCCGGCCAGTACAAATAGTCGGATTTTCATGAATCGTCCAGTCATTTATTTGTTAAGATCAAAAGCAATGCCGAATTGGATTAATTCTTGATATCGTATTCTTCCAGAAACTTTTGTGCCTGGTCAAGTGTCTGGAATTCATACGAGTGCCGCCCCGTAATGGCATTGAGAATTTCGATCTTTATACCCTCAATATCCTTGTGAACACGCTTTGCTGGAGCTTTTTCCTCTCGGTAATCATCGGCCTGTTTGCTCGAAATAGGGAACTGCGTGGCCCGCACATTCTTGCAGTAGGAGCATTCATAATGCTTCAACAGCATTGTGGGCTCCCCGGCCTCGTTCCGCTCCATAATCTCTTCACGTTTCACCCGCATGGTATAAAATCCGCAATTATGGCACTCCAGCGCCAGAAGGTGTCCCTGGTATTTTTCAATTTTTACTTCCTTAGTCTGGTCATCAATCCAGACATCATAATCGATGGAAAAGATGTTTTCTTCCGCCTTCATACCCTCATCCAAATGGACATCCTCCTCCGCCTCGGTGAGCAGGCGCAACTTGCTACCGGTTTTGGGGTTCAGGCGCGGCATGTAGCGCCACTTGCGAAGTTTGCGGCTCAGCCGGGTGGGATAGTAATAATCCAGAATCAACGATGACGTGTAATAAACAACCGTAGCACCAGCTATCGACATAAAAACACGAACGCCAAACCAAACACCAAGCTGGTTGAACTTGGAGGAACCGTAAAGGTTAATCAGGCATGCTATGCCGATTCCGAAAATCAGCGCTACCCGCTTTAACCATGCTACCTCACTGGCATTAATAAAGTCATGCTTGATTTTGTAGTCTGAAATGCTCGCCACGCGGATCGAGTAGACCAGAAATACGACTACTGCCAACGCTACAAATACGATCAGGCCAACCAGCATGGCCTGATGCCACAAATCCATAAATTCTATTTCATTCATACCCGTTTTTGTTCTAACTTCGAAAGGTAACTAATATATTTCTACCTTTCTGCTGCTGATGAAACGCCAGCTTTTCAAAATTCTTGCCCGGTTAAACAAAGTTCTGCTGCCCAGTATTGGTCGCAAAGATCTTACCCGCCTCAACGGGCTGGAGAAGGTTGTCATCGCTTATCGCTACTGGGTAACCCGCAACGCGATCGACTAACACCCTACACCTTGAAACCCGCTTTGACGGGGCAAAATCATTGTTTGTCCGAATTTTGTACATTTTTGCACATAAAAAATTGCATTTTTATAATAAATTGTTTTATAATTGTGCATTAATGCACAAAAACATGACTGATTGTGAAAGGAAATGCCTTGAGATGGATTTCCAAAAGTTTGTCCAGCGGCACTTCGAATCTCCAAGTAACTGTCGAAATCTTGCTCAGATTCGCTTCTACGTCAACGAGTTATGTGCCAAGATTCATGAGTATGAACATACCTATCAATTTGTTCCCGCTCATGCTTACGCTCTTTTGGCTCAGTACAATCATGCACAGAACCGACTTATTCTGGTGGATTTCAAAACGACTTATTCCGCGGTAGCGTGAAGTACATCCCCTCCCCTATTCCAATTCAATATCAAGTGGCGTATACCGCCACGGCCAATAAATCCGGCCGGATGCAATATCACCGCATCCGTCCCGGGCATAGTAAGCTCCGCATCAGCCGGCAGGAGTTTATCAAGGCGTACAACGACTCGCCCATTTTAGCCATGCGACCGCTTCAACACCGAGGCCAGGAGGCGGTGTTTGAACTGGAATTTTTTGTCTGATCAATCAGACCTGAAAGACGATTTTACCCACGCGATTGGGACGTGTGATATCCGCAAAAGACTCCACGATTTTAGAGAATGGCCGGATCGAATCGACAACCGGCCGTATCTGATTCTTGCTGACAAAAGCCAGCATTTCGTTGAACTCGTGGTCGTTACCCATGGTAGTTCCTTGCAGCGTTAACTGGTTCCAGAACAACCTGTACAAATCTACTTTTGACGGCAACCCGTTGGTGGCGCCATAAATCACAATTCGCCCGTTGGGGCGCAGGACCTTGATGAAGTTATTGATCTGATCGCCCCCTGCGCTATCAATGACAATGTCAAACCCACCTTTCGTTCGCCAGAGGTCTGGCATGCTGTTGTCCTTTCGATAGTTGTAGGCGCCCTTGGCTCCCAATTTCAACGCTCGCTGAATTTTATCATCACTGCCCGAGGTGACATACACATTGGCTCCTGCCGCCTGGGCAAACAGGAAGGCAAACTGAGCAACACCTCCACCAAACCCGCTGATCAGCACGTTATGATTACTCCGCAACACACCCCTTCGGAAAAGGGCCCTGAACGCAGTAAGGCCCCCCAAGGGCAAGGTTGACGCCTGCAAAAAGTCCAAATGGAACGGCTTGTGTTGTAACCGATCAACACCCACCACAATAAACTCAGCAAAGGTGCCGTTGACGGGCATACCCAGTATGGAGTACTTGCCCGATTGCACCTCCGGATCATTACCCCAGTCGATATTCGGGTTAATCACTACCTCCTGTCCCACCCAGGGTTGGTCACCCTCATCATAAACGGCCTCAACCACACCAGCTCCATCTGAACCTAGAATTCCGCCATACCGGATGTTCGGGTACTTTCCCTCCCGAATCCAATCGTCTCGCCTGTTCAGTGAAACGGCTTTGATCTTAACCAACGCCTTACCCGAACTCAATTCAGGTCGTGGCACTTCGGCCAGTTCAACGCGCCCAGGAGCAACTAAAACTAAAGCTCGCATAACCGAATAAATATATACCGTTCAGCGGAAAATTGCAGCGAGCAAACCGGAGTTTGCAAAACATTTTCGCCTCAACGTTCATTAAAACGGTAGTTGTCGGTTGGTCATGATGTTTACTTCATTTAGATATCAAATGACTTAAAGCATTATTTTACAGCATATTACGTAGCAATGAATAAAGTATCATTTTATGCGATGGTTGTGTTTTACCTTGTTGCCGGATTAAACCACTTCCTGAACCCCGAGTTCTATCTGCCCCTGATTCCCGGTTACCTGCCGAAACCTCATCTTCTCAACCTGATGAGCGGCCTGGCGGAAGTCGGACTTGCGCTGACTCTGCTCTTTCGTTCCACCCGCAGATGGGCCGCGCTGGGCATCGTGTGTATGCTGGTCACCTTTATACCCGCACACTTACACTTTATTCAAGCCGGCCACTGTGTGGGCAATCTATGTGTACCTCCCTGGGTGGGCTGGGCGCGTCTGTTGATTATTCACCCCGTGCTGATCGGGTGGGCTTGGAAAGCCCGCGGATTTAGCGAGGCAGTGTAAAGATGATGGATAGGCCCCCGCCTGTGGCCGGTTCTAAAGTTACCTTGCCGGCATTTCTCCGCACCATTTCATCGGCCAGCCAAAGCTTATTGTGATCGGCCGATTTAAGACTGAAATCGCTGACCGGACGATTGCACGAATGGCTGGTTACCCCAAGCGTGACAAGTTCATCTCTATTGCCGGCAAAAACGGTTAACACCTGCTGCGTGGGCGTATGGAAAATCAACTCCATCATCACATTCTCCAAAGCAATCAACAGCGTAGCACGATCTCCATACACAGTGATTCCCTCGGGCACCAGCAACTCGACCTTCTGGCTGCGCTCCTCCCAGCCTGCCCGGCAATTTTCGACCGCTTCCCGTGCCCAAAGCGCAGCCATAAATCGTTCGCGATGAAGGACGGCCTGGCCTGTTTGCTGGAACGTCCACTCCAAAGCCCCATGAAGGTTTTGTACCACGAGCTGTCCCTGATCGCGGAGACGCTCTAGATACTCCGGGTTATCGCGTTCCGGTGAACTGTTCAGGCTTCGAACCAAGTTGGTAAAGGCCTGGGTGGGTGCCGCCAGATCGCGCGAAAGTATGTTGAAAAGCCTTTGGTGGGTAGCGTTTAACGACTCGGTTAAATCCTTGAGACGCTGAACTTCAGCCTCGTGCTGGTTCTGCCTTCGCTGCCGGTCAACCAACAGGAGAATGATAATTGCTGCCAGCCCGCCAAACATAATCGAACCATACAAGACGTTTGACTGGCGAGAATCCTCGGCCTGCAGCTCTGATCGTTCGCGCAGTGTCTTCTCCAGTTCGGCTCTGGCCTGTAACGAATCAAGGGTGATGACAATGTCGGCCAGTTCGCGCTGATGGACTGCCTGTTGAAGACTAGCAACCCGCAACGCTTCCCCCACGTAAAACCCCACCCGGTCCGGGTCATCTCGCATAGTCTGTCGGATGGAATCCAGGTAGGGCGCAACCGTCTGCGCCATAACAACGGTCGGAAGAAGAGAGATAAATAGAAGAATGTAGCGCATGTGCGGATTAGCACAATACTACTCAATCCCACCCGAGTTTAAAACGGTGCGTCATCTTCGCCTCCCGGAGGCGGCAGTGGTGGCGGAGGCGCCTGATTCATCCGGCTTTCGCGGGTTATGCTGGCAAGTGGTGTAAAACCTTCGGGGGCATCGTAGTCGGCAAACTTGGTATACTTGCCAATGAACTTGAGCTTCACATTATCCAGCGAGCCATTTCGATGCTTGGCAATAATTACTTCAGCCATGCCCTGGGTCGGCATGTTGTCTTCATCCACTGTTATCTTGTAGTATTCGGGACGATAGAGGAACATCACAATGTCGGCATCTTGTTCAATGGAACCGGATTCACGCAAATCCGAAAGTTGAGGCCGCTTGTCGCCACCTCGGGTTTCCACACCACGGCTTAACTGCGAAAGGGCTATCACCGGAACATTCAATTCTTTTGCAATTCCCTTCAATGCTCTTGAAATGGAAGCAATCTCCTGCTCGCGATTACCACCGGCATCACCTTTCATTAACTGTAGGTAATCGATCACAATCAACTGAACATTGTGCTCTGCTTTCAAACGCCTGCACTTGGCGCGTAACTCCAGGATGGACAAAGCGGGTGTGTCATCAATAAAAATGGGCGCAGCCGATAAACGATTGGTTTTGTGAACCAACTGCTGCCATTCGAACTCCGCCAGGTTTCCCTTCTTGATTTTTTCAGACTCCAGTTCGGCCTCGGCTGAAATCAGACGATTAACCAACTGGAGAGATGCCATTTCAAGCGAGAAGATGGCTACCGGGTAGTTGAAATCAACGGCTGCGTTGCGCAATGCCGATACAACAAATGCGGTTTTACCCATGCCGGGGCGTGCCGCAATGATCACCAAATCTGATTTTTGCCAGCCGGAGGTGATCCGGTCAAGCCGAGAGAAGCCTGTCGGGATACCGGTGAGGCCGTCCTTGTGATTCTTTTTCTCCTGCAGTTCCTGGATGGCCTGGAACATCAACGACTTCATCGTGTCGTAGTTCTTGCGCAGGTTAGAATCTGATATTTCGAAAATAGATTGCTCCGTTTTGTCAAGCAAGTCAAATACATCAGTGGTGTCCTCGTAGGCATCGTGATGAATCTGGGAAGCAATCTGGATCAGATTGCGCTTGATCGCCATTTCAATGATGATACGGGCATGATACTCAATGTTGGCCGAAGAACTGACTTTGGAGGTGAGTTCGGCTATGTAATAAGCTCCTCCGATGAGGTCGAGTTTCGCGTTTTTACGAAGCTGGGCAACCACCGTGCGCATATCCACCGGTTCCGAGGATTTGAACAGGTCGATGATGGCATTGTAAATCTCCTGATGCTGTTCCGAATAGAAGTGTTCGGGCCGCAGGAATTCAACAACGGCCGTGAGCGCATTCTTCTCCAGCATCAGCGCCCCCAAAACGGCCTCCTCCAGATCAAGCGCCTGAGGCGGCAACTTGCCGAGACTTTCGGAGATATCGCGCACCAAAAGCTTCGACTTGCTGCCCGCCACGCCAGAAGCGAGGCTTGACCTCAAGGACTTTGATCGTTGCTCCATACAAGTGGTTGTTGTACGTATTGATTCGTAAGGCAGCAAACGTACAGCATCATTTTTTTTTAGAATCTACACATTGTTCACATTCCACTAACGTTGGATTGTGAATAACAATTCCCCCAAAATAGTGAAGAAGCCCATATGAATTTTAAGTTTCCCGATTAATTTTGGTTTTTCGTTTGATTTGCATCAATGAACGCTTCGGAACTTCTAACAAAAAGTGCTGACAAGCAACGGATTGTAATTGCCGGCAGTCACGGTGTGCCATTGGTTACCTCGCTGATCGTACACGTGTTGCGTTTCCATCAGCGAACGGCAGACGTGGTGCGCACCTCTTTGCCGATGGCCGAAAGCACCCAACTCACCAATGCACCGGTGCTCCTGGTTGAAGGTATGGTGAAGCCGGAACCCGGGTGGTTGCCATTCAACGAATGGAATCATCACGTGGCCGTGCTCACCGCTATGAAGTGGAGCCCCGACATGCCTTTTGCCACTGAGGAAGAGTATCTTAAACAGTATGATGCGTTTACAGACCGAACACCTAAAGGCGGCATCATCCTCTTTAATGAGACCGACCGGCTATGCAGCGTGTTATGCAATAAGGAGCGGGCGGACGTACAGTACGTAAGTGCCAAAGCACATCCTCATGAGGTTGCCGGCCACGAGCAGTTCCTGATCACATCTCAGAAAACACGAATTGGCTCCCGGATTTCGGGAAAGCATGAATGGGTTTGGGTATCGCTCGCAAAAGAATTATTAAAAAAAATTGGTATCACGTCTGAGCAGTTTTATCGGGCTTTTCCGTCTTTCGTGCCCTGACACGTCACACCTCCTCTCCCATGACCCTCAATCTCAAAATTCCCCTGTGTGTTTTCGATCTCGAAACCACAGGCACTAATGTCACGCAAGATCGCATACTCGAATTGGCGTTCATCAAGTTGATGCCGTCCGGAGAAGAAGTACGGAAGCACTATTTGGTTAACCCCGAACGCCCCATCCCACGCGAGTCTTCGGCCATACATGGCATTACGGACGCGGATGTAGCCCAGAAACCAACCTTTCGCGAAATTGCCCGCGAACTGGCTAAGTTTTTGGAGGGCGCAGATTTGGCCGGGTTCAACATCGTGAAATTCGATTTGCCCATGCTGGTGGAGGAGTTCCTCAGGGCCGGTGTTGAATTTGATTACTCCCGAAAGAAAATCGTAGATGCGCAACGCATTTTCCATCTTATGGAAAAGCGAACGCTTTCCGCTGCCTATCGCTTCTATTGTGCAAAAGAGCTAACGGGATCTCACACAGCCGAGGCCGACACTCAGGCCACGCTGGACGTACTGTTGGCCCAGGTGGCCCGATACGAGAATCAGGAAGTCACAGACGGGCTGGGCAAAAAAATTGGGATAATTAAAAACAACACCGAAGATCTGGCGCGCCTGACCACGCAAGATGTCGTGGACCTGGCCGGTCGAATGATCCGCACCGAAACCGGGGATGTTGTTTTCAATTTCGGTAAACATAAAAACAAAGGCGTTCTTCAGGTTCTGAAAAATGAACCCTCTTACTACGATTGGATGATGAACGGAGATTTTCCGTTAGACACCAAAAGGAAATTGACAGAATTAAAACTCAGCGCGCTGAAGAAGTAAACAGAATCAGGCTCTTCGGAAAGGCCACTTTCGCCTGTCAATTTTTGTAATACTGTAGGGCTTCCGGCATCCAGCTCTTCAAATCTGAAATGCGTGTTTCGTGCGAAGGGTGCGTAGACATAAACTCCGGAGGTTGCTGCCCCCCGCCCAGGGAGCTCATACGCTCCCAAAAAGCAGGCGCCTGGCTGGGATCGTACCTGGCCATAGCCATAAAAATCAATCCCATATGGTCTGCCTCCGATTCATGGTCACGGCTGAATTTCAGCATCCCGAAGCTGGTGCCCGCCCCAACCGCCTGCATCAGCAACTCCTGGCCGGCCGTGGGGTTTTGCCCCATTAACACACTGACGGCATTGAGCCCAAACTGGGCCGCCATCTGCTGACTCATGCGCTCACGCCCGTGGTTGGCAATCGCGTGCGCCACCTCATGGCCCATGACCACCGCTACACCCGTTTCATCTTTACACACCGGCAATATGGCCGTATAAAATGCCACCTTACCGCCTGGCATGCACCAGGCATTCACTGTTTTATCATCCTCGATCAGATTAAACTGCCAATTGAAACCCTCTAACTGAGCAGTAAGGCCTCGTTCCGTCATGTACCGTTCTACCGCGCTCTGGATTCGCGTACCTACGCGCTTAATCATGTTCACCTGCTCCTGGTTGTTCGAGAGCTTGCTTTCGCGCAACACCTGGTCATACTGCTGAGCCGACATTTGAATAATCTCGGCATTTGAAATCAGATTCATTTGCTTACGCCCGGTTACGGGCACGGTAGCACATGCGTAAACCAGAGCGGCTACCAGAACAGACAAACCTACCTTGCGCATCATACCATTAGAATTTGCGCAAAAATACAAATACGCGCATGGATTGTTTATACCTTTGCCAAAACACAGGTTATGCGGATTTTCGCCATTGGTCGCAACTATGCCGAGCACATCAAGGAATTGAACAACGACCGCCCCGATGAGCCGGTTATCTTCACCAAACCCGACACGGCCCTGCTGCGCCAAAACTCACCCTTTTATTATCCGGATTTTTCTAAAGATATCCACCACGAAGTGGAACTGGTACTGCGCATTTGCCGCGAGGGAAAAAAAATCGAAGAAAAATTCGCTTCCAAATATTTTGATAGCATTGGCGTGGGCATAGACTTTACCGCGCGCGACCTTCAACAAAAGGCAAAAGACAAAGGCCTGCCCTGGGACATTGCAAAGGGGTTCAATGGTTCGGCTCCCCTTTCCGATACGTTCAAACCGGTTTCTGATTTTCCGGATTTGACCAACATCAACTTTAAACTGGAGGTCAACGGAAGTTTAAAGCAAAGCGGCAATACAAGCCTGATGTTATTTCCGTTCTCGTATATCATCGCGTATTTATCCAAATTTTTTACACTGAAGCCAGGTGACTTGATTTTTACGGGTACCCCGAAAGGCGTAGGCCCGGTGGCTGTCGGTGATAAACTTAGCGCCTATATTGAAAATGAAAAGTTGCTGGAATTCGAGGTTAAGTAAGTTGCTCAGGGTCGGTACACTTTTAGCCGCGGTGGTTTGTGCCGTTCACCTGACGGCCTTCGCCCAGTTTAGCCCGCCCGAGAAGACAGCTGGAGGCGGAGGCGATGACAGCTATTTGTTTCCCATCGGTCCGGGTATTCCGAATACCCTATCGGGCACCATGGGCGAGTTGCGGGCAACGCATTTTCATGCCGGCATCGACATCCGCACCAACAACATGGTAGGCCTGCCCGTGGTAGCCGTACAGGATGGTTTCGTGTCGCGGGTGGTGATGTCGACTTTCGGTTATGGAAAGGTGATTTACCTTACCCATACCGATGGTATGACCAGTGTATATGCCCATCTCGATGGCATTAAGGGAAAACTGGGCGAGTACGTGCGGCAAGAGCAGTACACGGCCCGCTCGTTTGAAAAAGATATTCAGTTCAAACCCGGCCAGTTTCGCGTGAAGCGGGGCGATACCATTGCTATCTCGGGGAATACCGGAAGCTCAAACGGTCCCCACCTTCACTTTGAAATTCGCGATCCGCAGAACCGGGCAATCAACCCGCTGCGCATGGGTTTTAAAGAAATTTCCGATGACCTGGCCCCGATCGTTCAAAAAGTGGCCCTCCGTACCCTGTCCATCCAGTCACGCGTCAATGATCGGTTTGGGCGCCACGAGTTTTATGTGGTCAGGAAATCATCCAACGAATATGTATTGCCAGCGCCCATTTTTGCCCACGGCCGAATCGGGCTGGAGTTGCTGGCCTACGACAAACTGGTAAAAGATCACTACCGGTGCGGCATCAACTACATCGAAGTTTGGGCCGACAGTCTACGGGTGTTTAATCAAAAAATTGAGGAAGTTGATTTTGAAAACACCCGGGATATTGTGGCGCTGATGGATTTCAAGACGATGGTAACACGTGGAAATCGATTCAATAAACTCTACATAGCCGATGGCAACCGGTTACCCTATTACGATCCCGCACTGGGCAATGGCGAAATTGTCATGAAAGATCGTGACATTCCCGTCAGAATACGCCTGACCGATTCCTTCGGCAACCGAACCACGGTGAGTCTGACCCTGCGCCCCGACCAACCGGTAAAAGAAGTTCCCCTTTTGGAAGCCATGAAAAAAGAGATCGAATACGATCTGATCGACAATACCTTGATGGTCGCGCAGAAGCCGTGTGGTAACCAAAACGCCCTCCAGGTGTTCACCCGTCAGGGGCAATTCGCCATCACGCCCACTTACTTTAATCAAAACCGCTGGGTGTACCTGATCAACCTGCAACAGCACCTTCCGGATTCGGTATCGGGTTGTGGCGGCAGTGTGGAGTTGCTGCTGCGCGATCGCGTACCCTCCGGTTCATCGTATGATTATTACAGCGACAAGGTTGATATTCATTTTCCAGAACGGGCCCTTTATGATACGGTATTCCTGAAAGTCGACCACCGGTTAGCGGGGGGGCGCGAGGTCTTCACGGTCGGCACGCGGACTACACCCTTGAAACGCTCAGCCCGGGTGTTGCTCAAGGCGGAGGTACCTGCAACCGATCGCGAGAAATATGCGGTGTATCGCGTGCAAGGAAATGGTTTAGACTATGAGGGAGGAACGTGGCTGGGAAATGGTATCCAATTCTTCACCCGTGAGTTGGGTGACTTCACGATTGCGCGCGATGATCTAAAGCCGGTGATCTTCAAAATCAGTATCAGCAACTCATCGGCCCGGCTGCGCATTCGCGACCGGCAATCAGGAATTGCGAAATATGAGGCAACCATTAATGGGGAATGGTTGTTAATGAACTACGACTACAAAACCGGCATCTTACAAAGCGAACGGCTCGACCGGTCAAAACCCCTAAAAGGTGACTTTGTGCTGACCGTTACGGACAATGCCGGCAATGTGGCAACCTACCAACAACGAATACCCTAAAACAAATGGCACTTACCGCTGGAACCAAAGCCCCCTCTTTTTCCTCGAAGGATCAGGATGGCAAAGAAGTGAAGTTATCGGATTTCAAAGGCAAAAAAGTAGTACTGTACTTTTATCCTAAAGACATGACTCCGGGTTGCACGGCCGAGGCGTGCAGCTTGCGCGACAATTACCACGCGCTGATGAAAGCTGGATACGAAGTACTCGGTGTAAGCACGGACAACGAGAAGAGCCACCAAAAGTTTATTGCCAAAGAGAAACTCCCCTTTCGTTTATTGGCCGACACCGACCGAAAACTTCACGAAGCCTATGATACCTGGGTGAAGAAGTCAATGTATGGCCGGGAGTACATGGGAACCGCGCGCGTCACCTACGTTATTGATGAAGTGGGCGTAATTGCAGAAGTTATTGAGAAGGTAGACACCAAAAATCATGCACAGCAGATTTTGGGCGGAGTTCTAGTGGCTAAAGTAAATCCGGTCAAAAAAGCAGCGAAGAAACCATCTTCAAAAGCCGTGAAAAAATTGGAAACCCAAAAAGCGCCAGCCAAAAGAAATACGAAAAAGCGGGCGAAATAGGCCCGATCACTGGAAAGCCCTTTTGAATTTTACGTTACCTCAATCCCTCCGGATGCCACCTTCTCGATCCGGAATGCCGATGGTGGGGTTTGGGGATATAATTACAATGGAACACGGGCACCCTGCAAAACCACGTTCTATGGGCTCTACGATCGCTATTATTCATTTGATAAAAATTACCCGTGGGATTTGCCCGCCAAATGGCAGAACCCTCTACAATCTTCCTGCCCGAAACAAACCGAACGGTTTCCGTGCAGGCCGGTGGTGTAGTCGCAGTTTTGGAGTATATCTACAAGACGGACCGATTAGTGAACGAGTTGTTAGGCAGTAAGTAGTTTTTGATCCAAATTTGCGCTGCTTAAACCCGGTATGACAAAACCTACTTCTGATCTTCACAAGCTCTGCACGCAGATTCGCAGAGACATTGTCCGCATGGTTCACTCCTGCCAAAGCGGGCACCCCGGTGGTTCGCTCGGCTGTACCGAGTTCTTCGTGGCGCTTTACTTCCGCATCATGAAGCATGACCCCAGGTTTTCGATGGCAGGCCATGGCGAAGACTTGTTTTTCCTTTCCAACGGCCACATTTCCCCGGTGTTCTATGCCACGCTGGCCCGGGCGGGCTATTTTGATGTGAAAGAGTTGGCCACGTTTCGGCAAATCAATTCGCGACTGCAGGGGCACCCGGCTACACACGAACACCTGCCAGGCATTCGTGTAGCCTCAGGTTCTTTAGGCCAGGGTCTATCAGTGGCCATAGGAGCAGCACAAGCCAAAAAACTGAACCAGGACGATCGCTTTGTTTATGTGCTCATGGGTGATGGCGAGCAACAAGAGGGGCAAATCTGGGAAGCCGGCATGTATGCCGCCCACCATCGAGTGGATAATCTGATCGCAACGATAGACTACAACGGGCAGCAAATTGACGGTCCGGTAAAAGAGATCATCGACCTGAAGAATCTCCGAGCAAAATGGGAATCATTCGGATGGGAAGTACAGGAGTTTGATGGCAATAACCTCGATTCGGTAATTGCCGGATTAGAACGGGCTAAAACACTGGCGGGAAAGGGCAAACCGGTGCTTAACCTGATGACTACCGTAATGGGCCAGGGTGTTGATTACATGATGGGTTCCCACAAATGGCACGGTGTTGCACCCAATGACGAAGAGCTCAAGAAAGCACTGGCTCAACTGGAAGAGACTGTTGGTGATTACTGAACCTCGTTGAAAACGTTTTTACGGAGGACCGGGTATGCGCTGCTCGCCAGTGTGGGCTTGCTGGTAATCCTCATCCTGACCTCCTACCACGGGGATATTCCCGTTGCCGAACTGGAACCGAAATACCTCACGCCCGAATCCTCCTACATTGAATTGAATGATGCGCAGATACATGTTCGCCAGCGCGGTAGCGGTCGACCGGTCATTCTGCTGCATGGCAGTTTTGCAAGTCTGCACACCTGGAACGAATGGGAAAATGAGTTGAGTCTTCACTACCGAACCATCTCGGTTGACCTCCCCGGTCATGGGCTCACCGGGCCTTCGCGATCGGGCCGGTACAGTTCATCTGACTATGCTGTTTTAGTATCACAACTACTTGATAAACTGGAACTTGATAGCGTCTATCTCATTGGAAATTCAATGGGTGGTGGCGTGGCACTCAGGGTGGCGGCACGCTACCCGCAAAAGGTGGCTGCGCTTGTTCTGGTCGATTCCTCCGGACCTTCGCTCCAAAGCGGCAGTGCCCCAACGAATAGCCAAAAGAGGCCGCTGATTTTCCGTCTGCTGAGTATCCATTGGCTGGCCAACGGCATGACAATCATCACACCGAAGTGGCTTTTCAAATGGAACATGAAACAGGTCTATGCAGATCCCAACCGCATTGAGGCAGCTACTGTTGACCGCTATTACGACTTAATGCTACGCGAGGGCAACCGGCAGGCTACCCTCGATCGACTCCAGCAAATGCGCAACTGTACTTTACCTGCGGATAGTTTACGTTTTGTACATGCGCCAACGCTCATCCTTTGGGGCGAACGAGACAAGTGGATTCCGTTATCCTATGGCGAACAACTTCACAGCGCGATTAACGGAAGCACTCTGGTTAAACTGCCTGATCTTGGTCACGTGCCTATGGAGGAGAATCCGGACGTATCCCTGAAACCGGTTGTCAGCTTTCTGCTGGAGCAACCAAGATAGCTTGCGGAAAAATTGACGTGGATCATATCCAACCCAGGGCAATGGCAACCCAGGGCAGTACCGCGATGACGAACGTTACCAGTGTCCAGATCAGGAGCTTTCGGTTCGATTTCATATACCCATCTGTACGCATGGGTGAACTTGCGGTTGTTCGATTAACAAAACTTTAACAGCCGCTTTCCCAAGTCTGTTGTTTGTCCGACTTTAGCGCAGTCGAACAACCTAAACCATGACCCAGTTTTCATTCACGGAAAAGAAAGATACGCGCTCCGGCTTTGGTGCCGGCTTGCTTGAACTTGGCCGGCAGAACGATCAGGTGGTTGGCCTTTGTGCCGACCTTACCGGCTCACTCAAAATGGATGCCTTCAAGAAGGAGTTCCCTGCCCGGTTCTTCCAGGTAGGTATCGCGGAAGCCAATATGATTGGCCTGGCCGCAGGGATGAGTACTGTGGGTAAAATTCCTTTTACCGGGACCTTTGCGAACTTTTCAACGGGTAGAGTGTATGACCAAATCCGTCAATCAATCGCTTACTCGGGTAAGAATGTTAAGATATGCGCCTCTCACGCGGGATTAACATTGGGGGAAGACGGAGCCACTCACCAGATTCTGGAAGACATTGGCATGATGAAGATGCTTCCCGGCATGACGGTTATTGTGCCTTGCGACTACAACCAAACCAAGGCTGCCACCATAGCCCTGGGATCGCACGTGGGCCCGGCCTATCTACGGTTCGGCCGACCCGGCTGGCCCGTGTTCACGGCTTCTGACCGCCCATTTACCATCGGGAAAGCGGATGTCATGATTACAGGACCTGACGTGACCATTTTCGCCTGCGGCCATTTGGTGTGGCAAGCCATTGAAGCCGAAGCCGCTTTACGTGAAAAAGGCATCCGTGCAGAGGTCATCAATCTGCATACGATCAAACCGTTGGATGTAGAAGCCATCCTCAGGTCGGCAGAGAAAACCCGGTGCGTTGTGACGGCCGAAGAACACCAGATCAATGGTGGGTTGGGCGACAGTGTTGCCCAGGTGCTGGCTCGCTTCCGCCCCACTCCGGTTGAAATGGTGGCGGTCAATGACTCGTTTGGCGAGAGTGGAACACCTGCTCAACTGTTGAAAAAGTATGGGCTAAGCCCCGAGAACATTGTGGAAGCAGCAATACGTGTAACGTCCCGAAAGTAAACGATCGCAAAAAGTCTAGTGTTCTCTCGTCCGCTCAAGTATGACGGCAGAGTTTGCCTTTATCGATGAAATCATCTCCTTAAACCGAGGATCATTTTGTACGGATAGAAACAGCGGATTTTTCTCTGCCAAGAGAAAATCGACCCACTTGCGCTCACGCGCTACGGTAAGCCATTGTATGGCCTGGTCCGTCTTGCCCTGGGCGGCACTGATACCCGCCAGGTAGAAGGCCAACTCATCGTCCAACGACCCCATTTCCAGTTCGCGCTTGCGCAATTCAAATGCACACTGTAGGTAGACCTCCGAGTCCACCAGATTCTTTCCCCGCAATTAGGTATTGCCCAAATACACCGGGCTGGTAACGTAGGCATCATTAACGATTTCGGGATTTAGATTAACAGACTCTTCAAAATACTCCTGAGCCTGGTCAAAGTCTACACCGAAGTAAGCAATCATTCCGACCGTCTCGCATACAGGATAAGAAGATTCGATCTGAAATGGTCAAATCGCGCTAAAAAGGATACCCTTTGGAAAAAACTAAGGAAGCATGAAACTTTTATCGTAATATTACGATTAGGTAGATAGGATTTGTCATCACATGGGGCTAGCCAAAACGGAAGAGTTCACTAAAATGCAGAATGAGTTGGCATCACTGGCCAAAGCACTCTCACACCCGGCTCGCATAGCCATCCTTCAATTTTTATCGGAGCGTCAGTCGTGTGTATGTGGGGATATTGTGGATGAACTTCCCCTTTCGCAGTCCACTGTTTCTCAACACCTGAAGGAACTAAAGAAGGTCGGGTTGATCAAAGGTGAAATTGAGGGGCCAAGTGTGTGTTACTGTATCGATACCAAAGCACTGGCACGGGCCAAAGATGCACTGGCGAATCTTTTTACATCTGTTCAAGTTAACTGCTGTTAGAAAAAAATTTGTATTCTATCATCGAAATATTACGATAAACGAAAAAGTATGGAAACATCTGCTAACCAAATCAAGGAGATCGTCAAGGAAAAATACGGTCAGATTGCCGAACAGAGTTACGAACAAAATGCAACCAGTTGCTGTGGCGCATCGTGCGGATGTGCAACGGTAGATGCCGCCATCATGGCAGAAAGCTACGAGCAACTGAAAGGCTACCATGCCGATGCGGATCTTGGACTAGGCTGTGGACTGCCCACCGAGTTTGCCATGATCAAAAAAGGCGATACGGTCATTGACCTGGGATCCGGAGCCGGCAACGACTGCTTTGTAGCCCGTTTTGCAACCGGTGCCGAAGGGAAAGTAATCGGCATTGACATGACCGAAAAGATGATTGCCAAAGCCAGGATGAATGCCGAAAAACTTGGTTACCACAACGTAGAATTTCGTTTGGGGGATATCGAACACCTTCCCGTAACGAGCAACATAGCCGATGTGGTGGTCAGCAATTGCGTGATGAACCTGGTGCCCAATAAGGCACAGGCCTTTGCCGAAGCATTCCGGGTATTAAAACCGGGAGGGCATTTCAGCATCTCCGATATCGTGCTGGACGGCCAGTTGCCTGCGGGTTTACAAAAGAGTGCCGAAATGTATGCCGGTTGTGTATCAGGCGCCATTCAGCGAGAAGCCTACCTGTCGACCATTCGCGAGGCGGGATTCACCAATATCAAGATTCAAAAGGACAAGGCGATCCATATCCCCGATGAGATTCTTCGCGAGTATCTCAACGAAAACGAGTTAAATGACTACCATAAAAACCGGATCGGCATCCACAGCATTACCGTATATGCTGAGAAACCCACTGGAACGGATTCGGCTGGTAACTTGGTGAAGAAAGACGGATGCTGCGAACCGGGTTGCTGTAACTAACCCTGGTACGATGACCCGCGAACTCACGTCTTTTCCGATCAGTGAAGACCAACTGGAGAACTTTTGCGACCTTCTGAGGGAATGCAACCTGCCCTACTCGGATGTTAAGCTTGCCGGAAACTGGTTTGTGGGCTACACGAACGAGCAGGGTGAGTTGATGGCCACGGGCGGGCTTGAGTTCTATGGTGAATATGCCCTGCTTCGATCGATCGCGGTCAGAAAAAAGGAACGCGGGAAAAACATGGGACAGCGGGTTGTCTATGATTTGGTCGCCAAAGCGAGAGATCACCAGGTCCAATCACTTTTTTTGCTTACCGAAACCGCATACGATTTCTTTCTGAACAACGGATTTCGCGAGATATCACGCGACCAGATACCCGAAGCAATCCGGCAATCTACTCAATTTGCCAGTGTATGCCCCAGTTCCGCGGCTTGCCTGATCATGAAACTGAAATAACAAAAAGAAAGACCCAATCGATCATATG
>Ga0209972_10000701_pt1 | contig 33010 bp, 28 predicted proteins | sample NOAtaG_7_FD_187302 | JGI IMG/M metagenome (GOLD analysis project Ga0209972, IMG submission 187302) | Freshwater lake microbial communities from Lake Erie, under a cyanobacterial bloom - NOAA_Erie_Diel1S_2200h metaG (SPAdes) (version 2) | ecosystem: Environmental > Aquatic > Freshwater > Lake ...
CGGCCCGCATCGGGGCTCGCGGCGTCGGCGCGGTAGAGGCGCACCGAGCCCTCGTGGGCCGAGACGACCTCGATCGCCTCGTCGAAGGTGACGCCGAAGCGCGAGCTGCGCGCGATGGGCCGCGCGAGGCTCGCCTCGGGGCTCGGCCACACCCAGGTCGCGCGCGGCCCGCGCGTGTCGGGCACGTCCGTCCACGGGACGATCGCGCTGCCCTGATCGGGCATCGCCCCGTCATCCACCGAGAGCACCACCACATGTCCGATCGGCGAGGCGGTATCGAGATCGCCGGCCAGCGTCGCCTCGAAGACCGGCGGCGGGATCACCGCGCCGCTCGGCTCCCCGTCCATCACGTCGGTCACATCGTAGGCCCGCGCGACGTTCGACTCGCCCACGAACGCGAAGTCCTCGTGGAGGAACACGTAGCCGCCGTTGCCATCGCTGCGGTAGTCGGCGACGAAGGCAGGCATCTCGGGATCGCGGATGTCCATGACCGTCAGCCCGCCGCCGTTCTCCTTCGGCGCGTACCACACGAAGCCGCCGCCGGTCGTGGTGAAATAGGCATCGCGCGGCTCACCGGCGGCGTCCGTCGCGTTGAAGTCCCCGCCCGGGATGGGCTGCGGCGCCTCGGGATCGGAGATGTCGAGCAGCACCGTGCGCGGTCCCTCCGCGGCGGTCGCGACGAGCAGGTTCCCGAAGACTTGCACCATCCCGACGCGCAGGGTGGGCTCGAAGGCGTAGGTGCTGAGGTACACCGGTTGCGACGGATCGGCCGCGTCGACCACGTGCACGCCGGTGTCGGATGCCGCCACGTAGACGTAGGGCGGCTGCCACGCGACGGAAATCGTCACGCGCGCGTAGGCATCCGGATAGAAGAACCCGGGAAGTTCGAGATCGGCGATGGCCGCCGGCGCGCTCGGGTCGGTGATGTCCCAGAATTGGATCCCGCCGCCCCGGCCGATGCGGGTGAGCTGATCGACGACGGCGTAGCGGCGTCCATCGCGGGTCATGAAGCCGATGGCGTGGGTCTCGCGCATCGTCGGCGAGGTGCCGACGCCGACCGTGCGGGGAGCACACGGCTCGGACAGGTCGAAGAAGGTCAGCCCGCCCTGCCCGAACTCGGGCGCCCAGGGCATGAGCGCGTAGCCGTCGGCCATCACCACGAGGTTGTGGTGATCGGTCGTGTCGAGCGGTCCTCCGTCGAGGTAGGCGCAGTGCTCGCCGATCGGGTGCACGCCCGTATCGACGCGGCCGAGCCCCGGGCCGTGGAGGGTGAAGTCGTCCGGCGCGGGATAGGCGCCGGGCGGCGGCGCAGCCTCGTCGCAGAGATCGACCCGCGTCGGCGGGACGTAGGCATCGGCTCCGGTGTCGCGTCGGGGCGCGTCGGGGCCCGCATCGGAAGGGACGGGCGAATCGCAGGCCGCGACGAGGAGAGCGAACGCGAGGGGCCGGATCGACATGGGCCGTATTCTATGCGGCAGGGCGCAGACGAATCGTCCGCCTGTGCCCGCCCGCACAACCTGCTGGCACGCTCCGAGAGAGCCTGGAACGTTACCCGCGTGCCTCGCTCGGTCCTGCCGTGGCTCCTCCTGCTCGCTGCGCCGGCGCTCGCGCTCGCTCAGGGCGTACCGATCGTTCCGGTCCCGGCCCGCCCCGCGCCCGTCGACGATGCGCTCGACGACGAGGAGGAGCTCGGCGAGGGCGTCCCGATCGACGAGGGCTTCGAGCTGCCGCCGCGGCTGCGCGAGCCGCCCGAGTACCGCCTCCGCGCCGGCGCCGGAGTCGCGCTGCCGACCGCCGGCGACACCCGCGCGCTGCTCCGCGTCACCCAGGACGTCGAGCTCCAGCCCCTGCCCACCTCGCCGTTCTACTTCGGCATCGGCGGCGCCGAGGTGATCGGAGGCTCGTTCGTGATCGGGACCATCGGCGCGAACCTCGGCCTCGCCGCGTGGGTCGCAAGCGACCCAGCGTTTCGCCTGCAGGGCGCCATCCACCTGCACCTCGGCGCGGCGTTCGGGGGCGGCACCGTGAGCCCCGACATCGCCGGCGAGGTCGACCTCCGCCTGCTCACCGCCGAGGACGTCCTCGAGCTGCACCTGCGAGGCGGCTTCTTCACCCTCGGCGGCGTGACCTTCCTCGACATCACCGGCGGCCTGGGCGTGGCCTTCTGAGCGGCGCTGCTACCCTCGCCGCGCATGGCCGCGCTCACCCTCGCACCCGCTCGCTCCATCCTCCTCGTCATCGACGTGCAGGAGCGCCTCGCTCCCGCGATGCCCGAGGCAGGCCAGCCCACCATCGATCGGATCGACCTGCTCCTCGAGGGCGCCGCGCTGCTCGGCGTCGAGGTCGTGGTGAGCGAGCAGTACCCCAAGGGCCTCGGCCCGACCGTCGCGCCGCTCAAGGAGCGCCTCGCGTCGCTGCCGAAGGCGGCCGCGGTCCACGAGAAGCTCGAGTTCGACGCGACCCGCAACCCCGCCCTCGCTGCCACCTTCGACGCGCTCCGGAGCGCGGGACGCACGCACGTCGTCGTGACCGGCATGGAGGCCCACATCTGCGTCTACCAAACGGCGCGCGGACTCGTCGCGCGCGGCTTTCACACCCACGTCGCGAGCGACGCGACCGCCAGCCGCTCGGCCTCGAACGCCGAGCTCGCGCGCGGACTCTGGCGCGCAGCGGGCGCGGTCGTCACCGGCACCGAGACGGTCCTCTTCGACTGGCTCGGTCAGGCAGGCGGCGACGCCTTCAAGGCGATCAGCAAGCGCCTGCGCTGAGCGGCGCGCTCACAGCGCGCCGACGATCCGCAGCGGCAGGCCGGTCGGCGTCGGCACCGCGACGCGGTCGAGGATCGCGCCGCCCGTGCGCTCGACGCGGAGGATCTCGTTCGTCGCTCCGTCGGGCACGAGCGCGACGTCGCCGTCGAGGATGCCTGCGCCGAACTGGAACGGCTCGGTCTCCGCGAGGAGCTCGGCACGGCCCGCCGTGAGATCCAGCCAGAGCAACCGGTCCGGCCCAGCGCTCAGCGGATCGGGGCCCCGCCCGTCCGCGGTCACGAGCGCCCTGCCCGCGCCGAGCGGGATGAGGTGGGCCGCCGGCGTCCGCTCGAGCGGCAGATCCCGCGCGTCGAGGCGCTCCTCGATGAGCGCGCCGCCGAGCGCATCGACGCGCAGCGCAAGAACACTCGCCTCCTCGCGCCGGAGGGCCTCCGCCCGCCGCGGCTGCCCGGTGCAAAGCACCAGCACGCGGTCCTCGGTTCCTGGCTCGGCCCGCACATCCTGGCAGTTCGACGCGCCCGGCAACTCGTGGCAGCCGAGCACCTCGAGGGAGGTCGGATCGAGCGTCGCGATCGCCCCCTGCCCCGCCGCCTCGTACGGCGCATCGAGGCGCGCGAGCGCCACCACGACGATGCGCCGCCCACCCGGCCGCACCTCGGTCATGCGATCGGGCCGCGCGAAGAACCTGCCCGCGTCGCAGCCGAGGGCGATCCGCTCGGAGGCGCGGGTGACGGGGTCGATCGCCAGAAGATCGTTGCCGCGCTCGATCCCCGGCGCGAGATCGGGGTTGTGGCGCGAGACGAGCAGGCGTCCGTCGGGCAGGGGAAGCGCGTCGTGCGGGTTCGCGATCCATGCCGTCGCCGGCCCCTCGCCCTGCACGTCGAGCTGCACGAGCGTCGCCGGATCGCGCGGATCCACCAGCGTCAGGACATCGGCCGGGAAGCGATCGATCCACGCGAGGCGGCCGAGCGAAACCGACGGCAGCACCGCGTCCGCGGTAACGGGCGTCACCAGGATCGGCACGCGCGAGCCGGAATTCACCCAGTCCGCTGCGAGCGGCGCGAGCGCCTCATCGTAGAGCCCGATCGAGGTCGAGCTGTAGTCGCTGTAGACGAGCGCGAAGCGCGGGGCCTCTTCGAGGGGCACGAGCCCGACCGGTGCCGGCGTGCAGGCGGCGAGGACGAAGGTGAGCCAAGCGCCGCGCACGGAGCCCGCACGGTGCGTCCAAGCGCCGCGGCGAGCAAGCGCGCGTGCCCGCGCCCCGGACGAAGGCTATGAACGAGCGCTCCGGTCCGGCGTCGTCTAATGGCAGGACAGTGGCCTTTGAAGCCATGAACGCTGGTTCGAATCCAGCCGCCGGAATCTGCACCGACCTCACGGGCGGCGCGCCTCGCCCGCTCCCGGCCCGCGCTGTACAACGGTCGCTCCGATGCGCTCTCGCTGGCCCCTGGTGCTCACCCTGCTCCTCGCAGCGCCCTACGCGATCTACGCGTCGTTCGATCGCCTCGGGCCGGCGCACGTGTTCGCCGCCGTGACCGGCGTGATCCTGCTCGCGGCGCTCGCGGCGCTCTTCTTCAGCGTGCGGGGCGCGCTCGCCGGGCCCGACGAGGTGCCCCTCGACCTCGGGACCGACGGTGCCGACCGCGCCGCGCTGCTCGAAGAGAAGAACGTGCTCCTCCGCGCGCTGAAAGACATCGAGAACGAGCACGCGCTCGGCAAGCTCTCGGCCGACGACCGCGCCCGGCTCGAGGCCGACTACCGCGCGCGCGCCCGCGACGTGCTCGCGCGCCTCGATCGGGACCTCGGCAGCTACCTCGACAAGGCGCGCGCGCTCGCCGGCGAGGCCGAACCGAAAGGCCGCGCCTACGAGGCCGCACGCACCGGCTCCCCCGCGCCCGAGAGCGCTGCGCCCTCCGAAGAGGCGGCCTCGCTCGCGGCGAAGCTCGCCGCCTTGCCCGAGGACAAGCGCAAGGAGGCCGAGGCGTACCTCGCGCAGCTCACCGCGGGCGGCAAGAACGGAGACGAAGGCTGATGCGCTCTCTCCTCGCGCTCGTGCTGCTCCTCTGCCGCCCCGCGGCCGCGCAGGATCTCCCGGAGGGCCACCCCCCGGCCGGCGAGGCGCTCCCCGAGGGCCATCCACCGACCGGAGAGACGCTGCCCGAGGGCCACCCTCCCACGGGCGCTCCGCCCGCGAGCAGCGCCCCGAACCCGCATGCCGGCGTCGACCTCGAGGCCCTCTTCCGCCCGCCGAACGTGTCGGACGCCGAACCCTCGCCGGACGTCCCGGCGGGCACCCTGCGGGTCGAGGTGGTCGACGAGCGGAACGTCCCGGTGCGGGGCGCCGCGGTCGAGCTCGGTACCATGAGCGGCGGGCGCGCCGCGGCCCGGCGCCCGTCGACCACCGACGAGGCGGGCGTCAGCACCTACGACGGGCTCGTGCACGGAAGCGGAACGGCCTACCGCGTCTACGTGAACCACGAGGGTGCCCGCTACGCCTCGAGCCCGATCGTGCTCTCGGCCGACATGGGCCACCGGGTCCGCATTCGCCGCCTCCCGGTCAGCCGTGACGACCGCCAGCTCCTGCAGTTCGTCGCCCAGACGATCGTGGAGATCCGCGACGACCGCCTGCACGTCGTGGTGCAGTCGCAGCTCGTCAACGCCGGGGACGCGACCTACGTCTTCCCCGAAGAGGGCCTGCTCGTCCGGCTGCCCGAAGGCTTCCTCGCCTTCGATTCGCCGCCCGCGATGAACGAGGTCGAGATCACCGAGCGGGCGGGCGAGGGCGTCGCGTTCACCGGCTCGCTGCCGCCGGGCCTCATCACCACCGCCTACTCCTTCGATCTGCCCTACGATCCGGGGCTCGGCTTCGATCGCGCCGGCGCCGAGGCAGAGCTCGCCCTCTCCAACCCGTTCCGCACGATGCGCTACCGGATCATCACCGACGCGCCCGAGGGGCTCGAGCTCGACGCGGTGGGCTTCCCGCCGCCCCAGCGCTTCGAGAGCGACGGCCGCTCGCTCTTCGGCTCGGAGCTGATGCGCCGGCCGGGCGACGCGCCCCTCGAGGAGGTCCGCTTCACCCTGCGCGGGCTGCCCGGGCCGGGTCCGACCCGGTGGATCGCCGTGTTCGGGGCCGCGGGCGTGCTCGGGATCGGCTTCTGGCTCGGGCGGCGCGGGCGCGACGAGCGCGCGGCGATCGAGCGGCTCCGCGCGGCGCTCCGGGAGCGTGAGCAGGCGCTGCTCGATCGGGCCGCCGCGCTGCGGGCCGAGCGCGACGCGGGCGAGATCGGCCCCGAGACGTGTCAGTCCGGGCTCGACGCCGTCGTCCAGGAGCTCGCGGGCGTGCTGGCCCGCCTCGACGAGCTGGGTCCCAGCCCCGCTCCGAGCCCGGTGGGGGCACCCAAGGCCGACGCTGCGCCCTCCTCCCCGGCTGACGAACCCACCGCCCGACCCCGCAAGAAAGACGGCACCGCGAAGCGAGCCAAGAACCCGAAGAAGGACAAGGGACCCCGGCCGGAAGCGGGGGACCCGGGATGAGCCGCCCCTCCGAGGCGCGCCCGTGAGGGGTGCTGCGCCCGGCGAAGCGGTCCTCTAGACTCCCGAGCGCGACCGCAACGTCAGCGGCCGCCTCGGCGATGGAGCTGCCCGGCTGGCGAGGGTGCCAGCCTGATTGGAGAAACGACACATGGCGTCCGAAGGTCTCAACAAGGTTCAACTCATCGGCAACCTCGGGATGGATCCCGAGCTGCGGTCTACGCAAGGAGGCCAGTCCATCCTGCGGATCCGGCTCGCGACCACCGAGCGCTATGGCAACAAGGCGGGCGAGCGGCAGGAGCGCACCGAGTGGCACACGGTGATCGTGTGGGGCAACCGGGCCGAAGCGCTCTCCAAGATCCTCGCCAAGGGCCGCACGATCTACGTCGAGGGGCGCCTCCAGACCCGGAACTGGGAGAAGGACGGCCAGAAGCACTACTCCACCGAGATCATCGCCAACCAGATCCTCCTCCTCGGCGGCGGACGCGGCGAGGGACGCAGCACCGGGGACGAGGGCGGCGGCGGCGACTGGGCCCAGAGCTACGGCGGCGGCGGCGGTGGTGGGGGCGGCGGGCGCAGCGGCGGCGGCGGTGGACGCAGCGGCGGAGGCGGCGGCGGCGGTGGCGGCTACGGAGGCGGCCCGGACATGCCGCCCGACGACATGCCCGAGGATGACATCCCGTTCTGAGCCCGGACGTCGCGGCGCGCCCCGACACGGGCGCGAACGATGGGTCAGACGCGAATGGGCACGGTGCATCGGTCACCGTGCCCGTTCTCGTTCCGTCCTCGTCGCTCGCCGGGGATTCGCCCTGGGCGCCCCAAGCACGACGGGCCCCAAGCACGACGGGCCCCAAGCACGACGGGCCCCAAGCACGACGGGCACGGTGAGGTGCTCACCGTGCCCGCCTGCGGCGCGTGATCGGGTCGAGGGCTCAGGCCTGGGCCCGCTCCTCACGCTTCTTCTTCGTCGCCTTTGCGGACTTCTCCGCCTTCGCGGACTTCTCCGCCTTCGCGGACTTGCCACCGCCGTCGGCCTTCGCGGCCTTGCCCTTGCTCCCGAGCAGCCGCTCGGCGAGCTCGGCGGCGCGATCGGTCTTCTCCCACGTGAAGAAGCCGTTCTTCGGATCGCGGCCGAAGTGACCGTACGCCGAGGTCGGGTGGTAGATCGGGCGGAGCAGGTCGAGGGTCTCGATCAGCGCGCGCGGGCGGAAGTCGAACATCTCGCTGACCGCCGCCGCGATCTTCGCGTCGTCGACCTTGCCGGTGCCGAAGGTCGTCACGTAGACGCCCATCGGACGCGCCACGCCGATCGCGTAGGCGACCTGGACCTCGCACTTCTTGGCGACGCCGCTCGCGACGACGTTCTTGGCGACGTAGCGGGCGAAGTACGCCGCGCTGCGGTCGACCTTGCTCGGGTCCTTGCCGCTGAACGCGCCGCCGCCGTGCCGGCCCATGCCGCCGTAGGTGTCGACGATGATCTTGCGGCCGGTGAGCCCAGCGTCGCCGTGCGGTCCACCGATGACGAAGCGGCCAGTCGGGTTCACCCAGATCGCCGTCTTCTTGTCCATCAGGTCCTTCGGGCAGACCTTCGCGATGACCTCTTCGATCATCGCCTCGCGGATCGTCTTCTGCTTCACGTCCTCGTCGTGCTGCGTGGAGACGACGATCGCGTCGAGGCGAACGGCCTTGTCCCCGTCGTACTCGACGGTGACCTGGGTCTTGCCGTCGGGCCGCAGCCAGCCGAGCTTGCCGTCCTTGCGGACCTTGGCGAGCCGCTGCGCGAGGCGATGGGCGAGCTGGATCGGCATCGGCATGAGCTCGGGGGTCTCGTCGACCGCGAAGCCGAACATGAGGCCCTGATCGCCCGCGCCCTGGTCCTTGCTCAGGCTCGTCTCGATGTCGACGCCCTGCGCGATGTCGGGCGACTGCTGCTCGATCGCGGTGAGGATGGCGCACGAGTTGCCGTCGATGCCGTGCGAGCCGTCGGTGTAGCCGATGTCGACGATCGCCTTCCGGATGATCCGGGGGTAGTCGAGCTTCGCCGTCGTGGTGATCTCGCCCGCGACCATCGCGTAGCCGGTCTTCACCATCGTCTCGCAGGCCACGCGGCCGCGCGGGTCCTCGGCGAGGACGGCGTCGAGCACCGAGTCCGAGATCGCGTCGCAGAGCTTGTCGGGATGACCTTCGGTGACCGACTCGGAGGTGAAGAGGTAGCGACCCATTCGTAGACGTCCTTCCTGCTGGTGAACCGCACGGATGCGGGCGAAAGAGCGCGCGTTCTTAGATGCCGGCCCTCCGCTAGTCAAACCCGGGCAACTCGACCGAGTCGGTCGGAAACCGGGGGTTCCGCGGCACCGCGGGAGCGACCTCGGCGGCGCCGAGGACCTCCCACGCGCGGGCCCGACCCAAGCCCCCCCTCGCGCGCCGGAGCAGGTGGGGTCGGGGCTTCCCGGTGGGCGGATCCGGTGGAGACTGCGCACCCCATCCCCTGCGGGGGCCCCGAGGGATCCCCCGTGAATCCCGCGTCGGCAGGTGGCGCTTGACCTCGGACCCGCGGGGCACGCAACATGCTGTGGCCCGCCCGGTGTTCCGTCGCCCTGGAGGTTTCCCGATGCTCAGCGCCCGCTTCCAAGCGCTGCTCTCCGATGCCGCGCCCCCGCGGCCCGAACGCGCCAAGACCCTCCGCCCCTCGCTGCTCGCCGACGAGTCCGGGGCGACGATGGTCATGGGCATCTTCATGGCCGCGATGCTGGTGGGGATGATCTACTACGTGTGGGGCATCGGCGGCGCGGTGGTGCACCGCGAGCGTCTGCAGGACGCCGCCGACACCGCCGCCTTCGGCGCCGCGGTCGTCGAGGCGCGCGGGATGAACCTCATCGCGCTCCTCAACGTCATCATGCTCGCGCTCGCGATCATCGGGACCGCGATGCTCATCGCGAAGGAGATCGTGCTCGCGACCGCGATCCTCGCCACCGCCGACTGCATCGCGAAGCTGAGCTGCTGCTGGGCGACCGGGTGCTGCATCGAGCCCTGCATCGACGCCGGGCGGCACTGGTCGGACTACAGCGACATCCGAGGTGATGCGCGGGATTGGAACGACCGCATCGAGTCGGCGATCAGCGGGCTCAACTCCGCCGCCAACGGGATCCGGCGCGGCGCCCCGGTGGCGGCGCAGGGCCTCGTGCTGGCCTACGGGACCTCCATCTACCGACCGACCACCAGCTTCGGACTGGCCGACATCATGCCCGGCTCGACGACCCTCACCGTGGAGAACGACCCGACGGAGTGGGCGTGCGGCGACGAGTCCTTCGTTCCTGGGTTCGGCGGCACGTGGAGTTTCACCGACACGCCCTCGATCTTCGGATTCGGCGTCGCGGCAGGCGCGCTGGCGTTCTCTGCCGCGGCGACCCGGACCGACGGGCACTACGCGATCGGCGCGGTGACCGGCCTAGCGATCGGCTGGCTTGTGCACCGGGACGAGTACTGCGACGGCGACCCCGACTCGTTCATGCGCGTCCCCGTGGATGCCTGGCTTGGGGAGGAGCCGTTCCAGGTGCGGGCCGGCATGTACGGTGACCCGCCCTTCGGATGGACCGTGCAGGGTGTGGCGGTGGCGAACTGGGGGCGCACCGAAGGGACGACGTCCATCCTCGGCGCCATCCCGCCCGAACTCGCCAACTCGATCTCGCTCGCGCAGGCCGAGTACTACTGGGAGAGCGATGACGGGGACGTGAAGCAGGAGTGGATGTTCTCGCCCCGATGGCGGGCGCGACTGCGCCGCGTGAGCCTCCGAGGGGTGGGCGGCCCGCTGGGCGGACTGATCAGCGGCATCGCGACCGTCCTCGACCCGCTGATGATTCACTGAGGAGGACGAGGTCATGAGCCACGCCACCGATCGCCGAACGAATCACCGGGCCCCGCCCCTGCCTCTGCGCGCCAGCCGGCGCGGCCTGCTGCGCCGGCTGCTCGCCGACGAGCGGGGCGCTGCGACGACCGAGACCGTCATCATGATCCCGATGTACGTGATCGTGTGGGGCTGCATCGTCTACGTGACGCAGCATTTCCAGAACACGATCGAGATCCGGGCCCGGGTGCGCCGGGACACCTGGGCCTACGCTTATGGCGCGTGCGGGGATGCGCCCGGCACGAACACGAGCATGGCCACCTCCCGGGGCCTGGTCCCGGATGCGAGCGGCGCGAGCGGCGACCCCGAGGGGTCGGCGCGCGGTGGAGGCGGCACGCTCGGTGGCGGCATCGTGGGCGCGATCGACAACATCCTCAGCTACATCCCCGGCCTGAACTTCCGGACCGCCGTCGGCAGCCGCTCCGACTTCCGGACGCGACGGCCGGCCGTGATCGGCGGCGGCGAACTCCAGGTCGCTGCCAACCTGACCATCCTCTGCAACGAGCGCCCACAGGGCGCGCTGTCGTTCATCTGGAGCGCGGTCCGCAGCGCGTTCGGCTTCTGAGGACGAAGGAGAACCCATGACCCCGACCTCCAACGTCAACGCCAGCGAGCCGAGCGCTCCCCGCAGCGGACCGATGGCCCGCAAGGGCCACCGTCCCTCGGCGTGGCAGGCCTTCCACGCCACCCACCTCGCGCGTATCGCGCGCCTCGGGACGTTCGCCTGCGTGCTGCTCGGTGGCAGCACCTGGTTCGTGTTCGAGCGCACCGAAGCGCAGCTCGGCGACGACCTGATGGGCATGGGCGCCTCGCTCATGGCCTTCGCCGACGAGGAGCACACCGACGGTCCGCGCGCGCTCTCGATCAACGGCGAGACCGTGCACCTCGTGAGCGGCTCCTCGCCGGAGTCCCTCGCGGATGTGCTCGACGCCTTCGAGGCGGTGTGCCTCGAACACGATGCCCAGTTCCGACAGCAGGTGACGGAGCTTTACGCGGCGAACCCGAACCTCGAGCGTCGCGAAGCCCTCGATGCGTTCCGCCCCTCCCTGCGGCGCATGGCTGGAGACCGCGGCACGATCGGCTGCCTCGACCTCGGTACGGAGCGACGCAGCGCCGGCGAGATCCTCGATGCAGCGACGGAGTTCAACCGGACGGGTGACCTCTCCGTCCTCGGCAACATGCGCTACCTATTCGCACAAGAGGCGGACGGGGGGCGGACGCAATACGTCGCACTCTGGACCGAAGGCGAGTTCCACGTCGACCGCGTCCTTCCGGGCGCGGGCGACGCTCCGGGAGAGGATCTCGCGACCATCCCGCGGGCGCCCGACGCAGTCCGCGCACTGTACGCGCACGAGGTTGGCCGCGACGACCGGTTCGTCATCTACCAGGACTCGAGCATGTCGGAGTGGGAACTCGAGCACTTCTACCGCACCGAGCTCGCGACCGGCGGCTGGGATGTGATGGACACCCGCGAGGAAGGCGCCGAGCAGCAGACGGTCGTCGCGATGCGCGAAGGCCGTCAGGTCTACATTTCCCTCGATACTGACTACCACGGTCGCGGCCGCGCCGTCATCGCGCTGAGCGAATGAAGCGCCGGCACGGAGGACTGGGGTCAATGTTCCTCGGGGGCACGCTTGCGCTCGCGCCGTTCGCCCTCGCCTGCGGGGGAAGCGAGGAGCCGGAGAGGCCGACCGCGACCGCTGCGAGCTCCAGCGGAGGCGGCAGCGGGACCCACTGGGGCGGCGGAGGGGGAGGAGGGGGCCCGAGCGTCGCGCTCGGTGGCTTGACCTCCGGTCGCGTCGCGGGACTGCCCGGAGGTGCCTCCCCGGGAGGCGCGATCGGGGACGAGCTCCGGCGCCGGCGCCGGGAGCGAGAGGAAGCGATGCTCGAGCGGCTCGGCCCGGTCCGGCTGACCGACGATGGATCCGAAGCATGGCCGCTCTACGAAGGGGCGGTGCGGCGGATCGAACGCGAGACCAGCACGATCGAAGAGCCCTGCGACCGGGTGCTCGAGGCAGGCGAGATCTTCGGCGAGGACGTCGATGGCCACGCGATGGAGCTCGGCGAGCGCCTGCGGGATCTGAACTGTCGCACCTACAACGAGACCTACGTGAACTGCGCGCAGGAGGACTACGCGAGCGAGCACGAGGAAGAGTGCGCCCCCATTCTGCGGCGCGCCGAGCGAATGCATCGCGAGTTCACCGACGACAGCCCCAACCCGGACGTGCTCGCCGAGTCCCTCGAACCCGAGCGCAGCACCGCCCGCCGCGCCGGGCTCGCGCTGGAGCCGACCGAGGACGAGGTCGAGCCGGCGGTGCTGCCCGAGCTGAACCTCCCGACCCGCGGGCGCTGAACCGGTTCGCTGCGGCGAGCGCGTCGGGAACACCGCGCGGCCGCGAGCGATCCGGAGGCGCGCTTTGTCATTTTGTCCGACGCCGGGCGCGTGCCTCCGTGGCCCGTGCCAAGGTGGCGATCGCGCCGACCGCGCCGCGCCCGATCCACCAACGATCCCTAGCCCTTGGCCCTGTTTCGGGCTAGGCACGGCCGTTGCTCGAGGCGGCCCGGAGCATGGACGAAACGTCCGTGTTTTCGCGGCCCTCGGGCCGGACGCGACGATGGCCACCGCAACAGGCAGAGATGGACAGCGAACCCGGGCCCGCACGGCGGCGATCCTCGCCACGCTGCTCGGCACGGCGTACTTCGCGGCCTCGGGCACGACGCAGCTGGTGGCCTCGCGCGTGCTCGATCCCCTGCTCGTGGGAGGGCCCGACCGGACGGCCGGCGCGGCCTCCTCGGCCGCTGCGCCCGCGCGCCGTGATCGGGTCGCAGAGGGCACCGCGATCCTCGCCCGCGACATCTTCGACTCGCAGCTCGGCTCGATGGAGTGGGAGCTCCCCGCGCCCGAGGTGGCCAGCCCCGAGGAGTCCGCGCCGACCGAGCCGCCGCCGCCCGCCGACCCGAGCGGCGAGCATCCCCGCTGCGAGGGAGCCGTGCGCCTCGTCGCGAGCTACGTGCGACCGAGCGCGCCCGAGCAGTCCTTCGCCGCGATCACCAGCGCCGCGGGCAACTCCCTGCTGTACCGAGAGGGGATGCGGGTGGACGACCGCACGGTGCTCCGGATCGACCGGATGCGCGTCGTGATGCAGCCGGCGAGCGGGCCGCTCTGCGATCTCGTGCTCTTCGATCCTGGCGCAACCGGCGTAGCCACCGCGCGCACGGCGCCCGCGGTGGCGGTCGCGCCGGCCGAGCCGACCGCGCCCGCCGGCGACACCGGCATCGCCGGGATCGAGCCCGCCGACCTCGACGCGAACATCACCGCCGTCTCCGACACGAGCTGGACCGTCACGCGCTCGCTCGTCGACCGACTCCTCGCGAACCAGGCCGCGCTGATGAGCGCGGCGCGCGTCATCCCCCACGAAGAGGATGGGCGCGTCGTCGGCGTGAAGATCTACGGCATCCGGCGCTCGAGCCTGCTCGGCCGCCTGGGCATCCAGAACGGGGACATGCTGCGCACGATCAACGGCTACGACCTCACCGAGCCGAACTCCGTGCTCGAGGCGTACACGAACCTCCGTTCGTCCGACCACCTCACCCTCAACGTCGTGCGCCGCGGCACGGCGACCACGCTCGACTACTCGATCCGCTGAGCGCCCTCCTCCCTCGCGAAAGAAGCACCGTGAAGATCCGAAACGCCCTCTTGATCCTCCTGCCGTGCGCCTCGGTGATGGTGTCGGGTGTGCTCATGTCGCTCGCGACGGCACAGGACCGACCCGTGATCACGCTGCCGACGCCGGGCAGCACGGGCACGCCGCCGGCGGCCGGCGAGGCCTCGTCGAGCAAGGCCGCGCCCTTCGTGACCGGCCTCGAGGGTACCGACGCGCGCACCGTGCCGCCGAGCACGCGGGTCTCGTTCAACCTCGAGGACGCCGACCTGCCCGACCTCGTCCGGATCGTCTCGAGCGTGACGGGCAAGCGCTTCATCCTCCCGAGCAAGGCGCGCTCGATCAAGGCCACGGTGTACTCGCCGAGCGACGTCACCGCGGCCGAGGCCTACCAGGCGTTCCTGTCGATCCTCTCGCTGAACGGCCTCTCGCTCGAGCCCTCGGGCCGCTACTACAAGATCGTCGAGACGAGCGGCGCGGAGTCGCACGGCTTCCCGATGTACGAAGACGGCGAGGCGATGCCGGTCGACGACCGCTTCGTCACCCGGATGCACCGGCTCGAGAACGTCTCGGCCGAGGACGTCGCGACCCTGCTGTCGCACTTCAAGACCGCGGAGGGCGCGATCACCGCCTACGCGCCGACGAACACGCTCATCATCACCGACACGGCGGCGAGCATACGGCGCATGCTGCGCATCGTATCGGCGATCGACATCCCGCGGACCGGCGAGCAGATCTGGGTCGAGCCGATCCACTACGCGGCCGCCACCGACCTGGCCGACCGGCTGCGCGAGGTCTTCCCGGTCGAGGACGAGTCGAGCGGGGGCAGCTCGGGCGGCACGAAGGCGGCAGGCACCGGAAGGCGTACGGCAGGGAAGGCGCCGGCGACACGCACCGAAGGCGAAGAGGGCGCGGCGGCCGCGAGCGGCGAGGCGGCGACCGTCGGCGCCTCGAGCGGCGAGGCGCGCATCCGCAACATCATCGCGGACGAGCGGACGAACTCGCTGATCATCATGGCGACCGAGCGCGCGTACCTGCAGCTGCTCGAGCTGATCCGGGTCCTCGACGTGGCGGTCGAAGGCGAGGGGTCGGTGCACGTGTACGAGCTGCAGTACGCCGACTCGGAGAACATGGCCGAGGTGCTCGGTTCGCTGATCGAAGGCGCGAGCGCCGGCAGCGCCGGCGGCGCATCGGGGGCGACCAAACGCGCGGCCACGGCGACCGCAGGAGAGGGCGCAGACGCCGTGGCGGGTTCGCTGTCCGGGGGCGACATCCACATCGAGGCCTACAAGGAGACGAACGCCCTGATCGTGACCGCGTCGGCACAGGACTACGCGGCGCTTCGGCGGGTCATCTCGGAGCTCGACGTCGCGCCGCGGCAGGTGTTCATCGAGGCGGTGATCATGGAGCTGCAGCTGCAGCGCAGTTCCCGGCTCGGCGTCAGCTACCACGGTGGTCTGCCGGAGCCGAACGTGGACGGCTCGGCCGGCCTCTCGGTGCTGGGATTCAACTCGCTCAACTCGCTGGGCTTCCCCGCTTCGGCGCTGAGCGGCGACACGCTCACCGGCCTCGCGCTCGGCGTGCGCGGGCCGAACATCCCGGCGATCCCCGGCATCGGTCTCTCGATCCCGAGCTTCGGCGTGGTGCTCTCGGCGCTCGCCGACAGCTCCGACGCGGACGTGCTCGCGACGCCGCACCTCATCGCGATGGACAACATCGAGGCCGAGATCAACGTCGGCGCGAACGTGCCGCTGCAGACCTCGGGCATCGCCGGCGGCGTCGGCGGGCTCGGCGGCGCGGCCGGGCTCGCGGGGCTCGCGGGCATCGGTGGCGCTGGAGCGACGGGCGCCGGCGCCCTCGGTGGCGCGGCCGGCCTCGCTGGACTCGCCGGCCTCGGCGGCCTCGCCGGCGGCCTCGGCGGCATGGGCGTGGCCCGGCAGACGGTCGGCATCACGCTGCGATTGACCCCGCACATCAACGACGCGGGCGAGATCCGTCTCGAGATCGAGGAGGAGATCAGCGAAGCGGGCGCGCCGCAGGGCACGCTCGGCGTGGTGCCCATCGAGCAGCGCACCGCGAAGACGCAGGTCCTCGTCCGCGATCAGGAGACCGTCGTGATCGGCGGTCTGATGCGGGACCGGGTGACCACCTCGGAGACGAAGGTGCCGATCCTCGGAGACCTGCCGATCCTCGGCGCGCTGTTCCGCACCGAACGGCGGACGACGGAGCGGCGGAACCTCCTCCTCTTCCTCACGCCCTACATCATCCGCTCGCCGGACGATCTCCGGTCGATCTTCGAGCGGAAGATGCGCGAACGTCAGGAGTTCCTCGACCGCTACTTCGTGTTCGGCGACCACGAGTACACGCCGCCCTTCGACTACTCGCGCACGCGGGGCCTCGTCCTCGAGATCTTCAACGAGCTCGAGGACGTCGATGAGGAGCGGGCCCTCGCTGCGGAGCTGGAATCTCGACCACCGCCCGAGCACACCGCGCGACCGCCCATCGGGACCGCCTCGCCCTACGACGACAGCGGCGCGGCGAGCGGAGACCTGGTGATCGGGCCCGAGGGCGTGCTCGACGTCGGCGCATCGGCGGCCGAGGCCCCCGCGCCGGCGGCCGAGCCCGCGCCCGCCTCGATCCCGGAGATCTGAGCCCATGGACACCTCGCGCTACGTCGGTCAGGTCCTCGTGCAGCGCGGCGCGCTCGCCGCCGAGCGGCTCGAGGAGCTCCTTCGCGCGGCGGACGAGAAGGGCGTGCCCCTGCTCGATCTGCTGCAGGCGACGCGCGAGATCGAGCCGCAGATCCTGGTGAAGTCCCTCGCCGACGAGGTCGGCATCCCCTTCGTCGAGAAGCTGCGCGCCGAAGACATCCCGACCTCGCTCGTGGACGCCATCCCGATCACCTTCGCGCGGCAGCACCGCGTCCTCGGCCTGCAGGAGGACGGCGAGGGCGGCGCGGTCGTGGTGGCGGTCGCCAATCCCCTCGACCCGACTCCGCTCGACGATCTCCGTGCGCTCTTGCGAAGGCCGATCGTGCCCTGCGCTGCGACCTCGGAGGCGATCGAGGACGTGATCAACCGCGTCTACGAGCGCAAGGACGAGACCGCGCTCGCCGAGGCGAAGGACGGGGAGGAGTCGGAGGAGTTGCAGGACCTCATCGACATGACCGACGAGGCGCCGGTCATCCGATGGGTCAACAACCTCTTCTACAATGCCGTCCGCGACCGCGCGTCGGACATCCACATCGAGGCGAACGACAAGGAGGTCGTGGTCCGCACCCGGATCGACGGTGACCTCTACCCGGTGAAGACCGCGCACAAGGGCTTCCACAAGTCGATCGTGTCGCGGGTGAAGATCGAAGCCGGTCTGAACATCGCCGAGAGCCGCCTGCCCCAGGACGGCCGCATCACCAAGAAGATCCAGGGCCGGCTCATCGACGTCCGCGTCTCGACGATCCCGAACGTGAAGGGCGAGCGGATCGTCATGCGCTTGCTCGACAAGGAGAAGGTGCTGCTCGACCTCACCGATCTCGGTTACTCGGGGGCGCAGCTCGGAGTGATCCAGCACTTCATCACCCGGCCGAACGGGATCATCCTCGTCACCGGACCGACCGGCTCGGGCAAGACGACGACGCTCTACGCGTGCTTGTCGCGGATCAACAAGCCCGACCTGAACATCCTCACCGCCGAGGATCCGGTGGAGTACGAGCTGCGCGGCATCGGGCAGCTCCACGTGCAGCCGAAGATCGGCCTCACCTTCGCGAGCGCGCTTCGGAGCTTCCTCCGGCAGGACCCGGACGTGATCATGGTCGGCGAGATCCGGGACCACGAGACGGCGGAGATCGCGGTGCACGCCTCGCTGACCGGCCACCTCGTGCTCTCGACGCTGCACACCAACGACGCCTCGGGCGCAGTCACCCGCTTGGCCGAGATGGGAGTGCAGAACTACCTCATCACGAGCTCGCTCCTCGCCGTGGTCGCGCAGCGCCTCGTGCGCCGGCTCTGCCCGCACTGCCGCCGGAGCTACGAGCCGAGCGACGAGGACCTGCGGCAGCTCGGCGTCGAGCGGCACCGCCTCAGCACGATCCTCACGACGCACGGCATCCAGCCGGTGCCGGGCTTCGTGTGGAACGAGGAAGAGAACCGGGGCCCCTTCGTGGACCTCTCGGACGAGCTCGAGCCGATCGAGGAGGAGCCGACGAACGTGGGGCGTCCGCCCGTGCGGCCCGCGCTCTCGGCCGCACTCCGTGCGGAGATGGGGCGGGATGCGCGCGCGATCGAGGCGGCGCGGGCGCCGCGCTTCTTCGAGCCGGTCGGGTGCGAGCACTGCGCGCAGACCGGCTACCGCGGCCGGGTGGCGATCGCCGAGATCCTGGTGATCGACGATCCGGTGCGGAACGAGATCCTGAACCAGAGCGACGCGGTCCAGATTCAGCGGGTCGCGACCTCGCGTGGCATGCGGACGCTCCGCGAGGACGGCGCGCGTCTCGTGCTGCGGGGGGTGACGAGCCTCGCCGAGGTCCTCGCGGCGACGCAGCTCGGTGATCTCGAGGAGGGCGCGCGCGCCGGCGGTGCGGCGCCGGTGGTGCAGGCGGAGCGGCGATGACCGTCTACGTCTGGCGCGGCATCGGCCCGAACGGACGGGAGACGAGCGGGGTCCGCGACGCGGACAACGTGAAGGCGCTGCGCGCGGTCCTGAAGCGCGAGAAGGGCATCCTGCTCACCGCCGCACTCGAGGAATCCGAGGCGAAGAAGAAGGCCGCGCGCGACATCGACTTCGGCCGGTACTTCCGGCGGGTCACCACGCTCGACCTCGCGATCATGACCCGTCAGCTCGCCACGCTGCTCAAGAGCGGCGTGCCGCTCGTCGAATCGCTCTCGGCGCTCATCGAGCAGATGGAGAAGCCGGAGCTGAAGGCGGCGCTGACCCAGGTGCGCGACAAGGTGAACGAGGGCTCCTCGCTCCACGAAGCCCTGCGCATGCACCCGAAGATCTTTCCGCCGCTCTACGCGAACATGGTCGAGGCGGGCGAAGCCTCGGGCACGCTCGAGCTCGTCCTCGCGCGCCTCGCCGACTTCCTCGAGAGCTCGAACAAGCTGACGACGAAGGTGCAGAGCGCCCTCGCCTACCCCGCCTTCATGATCCTGATGAGCATGGTGACCATCACGGTGATGATGGTCGTCGTCGTGCCGCAGATCAGCACCATCTTCGAGCAGTTCGGCGAGGCGCTGCCCTGGTACACGCGCCTGCTCATCTTCACGAGCGGTGTCTTCGTCGGGTACTGGTGGCTGCTCGGCGCGCTGCTGGGGCTCGGTATCTGGCAGTTCCTCCGGTGGCGCGGGACCCCGGGCGGACGCGCGAGGTGGGATCGGCTGGTCCTCGACGTGCCCCTCTTCGGCCGCCTCTTCCTCATGGTCGCCGTGGCCCGCTTCGCGCGGACCCTCTCCACGCTGCTCAAGAGCGGCGTTCCACTGCTCCGCGCGATGGAGATCACCCGGAACGTCCTCGGCAACGTCGAGCTGATGCGGGTCGTCGAGGAGGCGGCGGCCTCGATCCGCGAGGGCGAGAGCATCGCCGCGCCGCTGCGCAGGAGCGGGCGCTTTCCGCCCATCGTCACGCACATGATCGCGGTCGGCGAGCGCTCGGGACAGCTCGAGGAGATGCTCGAGAACGTCGCGAGCGCCTACGACCAGCAGGTCGAGGGCAAGGTCCAGACGCTCACCTCGCTCCTCGAGCCCCTGATGATCGTGATCATGGGCCTCATCTCGGGCGGCATCACCTTCTCCATCCTCGTGCCGCTGATGCGGATCAACGAGTTCGTGCAGTGACGCCGTGGCCGGCCCGCGCAAGAGCTCGGTCGTCCTGCCGTGGGAGAGCCGCGGGGCGTGGCTGCGCGACCTGCTCGAAGAGGGCCGCCTTCGCGTGGTGCCGGTCGTGGTGGGCAGCGCGCTCGTCGTGGGCTGGGGGGTTTCGGCGGCGGTGCACCGCCACGACGTGCAGCGCACCCGCGCCACGATCGACGAGGTCCACCAGGCGCTCGACGCCTTCCGCCTCGACTACGGCCGCTGCCCCGCGACGCTCCGAGAACTGTTGCACCCACCCCGGACCGGTCTCCGCTACCTCGAGGCGGAGCCACTCGATGCGTGGGGCAACCCGCTGTGGATCCGCTGTCCGGGTCGCTACGACCCGGACGGCGCCGACGTCGTCTCCGCCGGTCCGTCGGGGAACTTCCTCGACGCCGACAACGTTCAGTGAACCGTGACCTCTGATGGAGAAGCCCCGATGACCGCCCGCCCCAACAAGCAGCTCGCCCGCCGTCGCCGCCGCGCCGGTATGACCCTCGTCGAGATCATGATCGTCGTGATCATCATGGCGCTCGTCGCGGGCGCGGTCGCGTTCGCGGTGATCCCGCAGCTGAACCGCAGCCGCATCGAGACCGCGCGCACCGACGCGATGGCCGTTCGCTCGGCGGTCGAGCTCTACCTGGCGCAGAACCCGACCGGTGACTGCCCGACGATGGGCGACCTGGTGGACGAGCGGATCCTGAACGCGAGCGCGCGGACCGAGGACCCGTGGGGCAACGACTTCGTCATCGAGTGCGACGGCGACGAGATCAGCGTCGGCTCGAACGGGCCCGACGGCCAGCCTGGCACCGAGGACGACATCCGCTGAGCGATGCGCGCTCGCCGCACAGAGACGCGCCGCAGACGTTCGCGACGGGGCATGACGCTCATCGAGATGATGGTCGTGGTGCTCATCGTCGCGGTCGCGGCGACCGGCCTCTCGGTCGGCTTCGGCGCCCTGACCCGCACGCACTTGCGCTCGGCGTGCATGCGGGTGGCTGCGGGCGCGCGCTACGCGTTCAACCGGGCGATCTCGCAGGGGACGACGGTTCGCCTCGCGTTCGACTTCGGCTCGCATCGCATGTCCTTCGAGGAGGCGGACGGGAACGTGATGCTCGCGCGGGTCGACGACGCACGGCGGCTCGACATCGAGGGCGGCGACGAGGCGTCCGACGCGGCAGCGGTCGATCCGTGGGCCGCCGCGCGGGCGCGCCTCGAGGACACGCTGCGGCCGAGCTTCGGCGCCTCGCCGTTCACGACGCTCGAGGGCTCGCGGTACCAGCCGACGGAGCTCGCCGACGGCGTCGAGATCGCGCGGCTCATCACGCCGCACGAGGCCGAGCCGCGGGAAGAGGGCACGGGGCACATCTACTTCTTCGCGAGCGGTCAGACCGAACATGCGGTCGTCTGGGTGAGCGACGGCGGAGGACGCACGTTCTCGGTGGAGCTCCACCCTCTCACCGGGCGCGCGCGCGTGCGCGAGGGGGCCTTCGAGCCGGAGGAGCTCATCCTGGACGGCGACGAGGAGAGCTCGGAGGTGCGCGAGTGACGCGGCCCGCTCGCGCAGCCCGGGGCTTCACGCTCCTCGAGGTGATGGTCGCGGTGACCATCCTCGGGGTGGCGCTCGTCGCGATCTTCTCGAGCGAGGTCGGCGCGGTGCGCAACGGCGCCCGCGCTCGGCGCCTCACCACCGCGACCCTGCTGGCGCGCTGCAAGATGGGCGAGCTCGAGGAGACCGCGATGCGCGAGGGCCTGCCCGCGGTGTCCTCGCGCGGCATCGACGAGTGCTGCGAGGGCGGCGAGGTCGAGGGCTTCGAGTGCGAGTGGGAGATCGAGCGCATCGTCCTGCCCGACGAGATCATGATGGGCCCGGAGGGAGAAGGCGAAGAGGGCGGGATGCTCGACGGCATCCTCTCCGGGGCCGGCGAGGAGAGCCCCGATCCGATGGCGGCGATGGCCGCCGGCGGCGTCCCGAGCCCCGACATGCTGATGAGCGGAGCGATGCTCGGCGGGGGCGGCGATCCGGTCGCGACGATGGCGCTCACCATCGCGTTCCCGATCCTCAAGCCGTCCATCGAGGAGCAGGTGCGCCGAGCCACCGTGACGGTGCGCTGGCGAGAGGGATACGGAGACTCCGCGGACGAGGAGTCGCTGGAGGTCGTGCAGTACCTCGTGGCCGAGCAGCCCCCGGCGGCGATCACGAACGCCGCGGCCGACGCGCTGACCGGCGGCGGGGCGCCGCCCCCCGGCGTCACGCCGCCCCCCGGAGTCCGACGATGAGGGCGCGACGTGCCGGCATGACGCTCATCGAGGCGATGATCGCCGTCGTGATCCTCACGCTGGTCATGACGCTCGTGTACGGCGGCTTCAGCCAGACGATGCGCAACCGCGCGATCATCGAAGAGGGCAGCGAGCGGGCCCACGTGATCCGGGTGGCGATGGAGCGCATGGCCCGGGAGATCAGCCAGGCGTTCGTGTCGATCCACGTCAACCCGAACCCGACCCTCGCCTCGATGCGGACGGTCTTCCACGGCCGGCACGAGGGCGAAGGGAGCCGCCTGGACTTCACCTCGTTCTCGCACCGGCGCCTGTTCCGCGACGCGCACGAGAGCGACCAGAACGAGATCGGCTACTTCCTCACCCACCACCGGGTCGAGGTCGGCGAGGATCGCCGCGAGGATCGGGTCGTGCTGGTGCGACGCGAAGCGCGGCGCATCGACGACGCGCCCGAGGAGGGCGGTCAACTGACCATCCTCGTCGAGGACGTGCGCGAGCTGACCTTCCGCTACCTCGACCCGCAGAGCCAGCAGTGGGTCGAGGAGTGGGACACGAGCGGTCTCGAGACGAACCGTCTGCCCGCCCAGGTCTTCATCCGCCTCGTCGTCCCATCCCTCGCCGACCGCGACGACGACGAGGTCTACGCGACGCGTACCTGGGTCCCGATCACCTGGGCCCTCAACCACGCCGTCTACAACCCCTGACGGCGAAAGCGAACCCGCATGGCCAACCTGCTCGGCATCGACATCGGACCCACCAGCGTGCGCGGCGTGCTGGTCAAGACCCAGCTGCGGCGCTTCCAGCTCGTGCAGTACCTCGAGGTGCCCCTCGAGCTCGAGGCCATGCCGCTGCCCGAGGCGGCAGGCGATGCGCCCGAGGCTCCCTCGGGTGCAGCGCCGGAAGCGTCGTCGATCGCGACCTCCGAGACCGCGCGCAGCACGCCGCTCGCGCGCGCGCTCGGCGAGCTGGTGCGGCAAGCGGGCGGCGAGACGGTGGACGTCATCGCGACCTTGCCGGGAGACCTCGTCTCGCTCCGCCGCATCGACCTGCCGAAGGCGGCGGAGAAGAAGATCGACGAGCTCTTGCCCTTCGAGCTCGAGTCGGTGCTGCCCTTCGAGATCGGCGACACGTTGCTCGATCATCAGCCGATCGAGACGACGGCGACCGAGCTGCGCCTCCTGGTCAGCGCCGCCCCGAAGTCACGCATCCGCGAGGAGCTCGAGCGGCTGGCCTCGAGCGGCGCGGATCCGGTCGAGCTCGTTCCGGCGCCCGCCGCGCTCGCCGGGCTCGCGTCCTTCGTGCCGACGCTCGCGACCGACGGTCCGCACGTCGTGATCGTGCTCGGCGCCAGCGCCACCGACGTCTGCGTGATCCGCAAAGGGAAGGCCGAACTCGCGCGCACGCTCTCGGTCGGACGCGCACAGCTCACGCGCGCGGGCGGCTTCGGCGCTCATGGCGCGATGGGCCTCTCAGGGGCCACAGGCCGGATCGAGGCGGAGGGCGCCTTGCGCTTCGGGCGCGAACTGAAGCAGACGCTCATGGCGTTCCGGATGCAGGGCGGCGGCGAACCCGAGTCGATCGCGGTCGGCGGCGACGTCGAGATCCCTGGGCTCTTCGAGTTCCTGGCCGAGCACCTCGGCCGCTCGGTCGTGCCGCTCGCGATGCCGGAGGTGGTCTCGACGACGCGTCAGCCCGTCGCGAGCCCGGAGCCAGCAGCCCGCCTGCCGTTCGCGACGGCGCTCGGTGCCGTCGGTCACACGCTCGGACGGGGCAAACACCTCGACTTCCGCAAGGGGGAGTTCGTCAAGAAGCGCGACCTCGGAGTGCTGCGCGATCTCGGCCCCCTCTTCGCGATCGGCGGCGCGGCGGTCGCCTGCGCCTTCTTCTTCTCCATCTACGCGCGGTGGTCGGTCCTCGATGGTCGGCGCGAGTTGCTGGAGGCCGAGCTCTCACGGGTGACGGCGGAGAGTCTCGGCGAAGAGACCCGCGACCCGACGCGCGCGCGCGCCTTGCTCGAGACCGGCCGTCGGAGTGCGGACCCGATGCCGGCGTTCACCGCGTACGACGCGCTGGTCGCGGTGAGCGGCGCGGTGCCCGAGGGCGTCGCGCACGATCTCTCGCGGCTTTCGATCGATCTCGGCGACGCGCGAAGCGGCGGGCACCTGGAGATCCAGGGCACGGTCGGGCGGGTGGAGGACGCCGAGCGCATCTCGCAGGCCCTCGGCGAGGTGCCTTGCTTCCGGTCCCTCGAGCTCGGCCCTGCGACGACCACGGCCGACGGCCGGCGGACGTACCGCATCGAGGCGGACATACTCTGTCCCGGCGCTGCAGCGGCCGAGGGCGGACGCAGCCGGAGGCGACGCGGCGGCGACGAAGGCGGCGAGCGCGCCGGCGGGGAGGGCTGAGCCGTGCGTGACCGTCTGCAACAACTCTGGGCGGGCTTCACCGCGCGGGAGCGTCAGCTCGTCGGCCTGCTCGGCCTCGTGGTGGTGGGGCTGACGCTCTTCCTCATCTTCTACATCCCGTCGTCGGCCATCGCGGCCCTCGAGGAGGACAACGAGGAGATCGCCCGCGTGCTCGAGGAGATCGGGGCGGCCGAGGAGCGGCTCGCCGCGCGCGCGGCGGAGGCCGAGGCGGCCGAGCGCCGCTACGATCGGCGCGCGCCGGCCCTCGGCTCGTTCGTGGAAGCGCGCGCGACCTCGAACGGCGTCGCGGTCCAGCAAGTGACGAACCAGCCCGAGGTCGAAGAGGGGCGATTCCGCCGGCGCCACGTGCGCGCGACGATCCCGAACACGACGCTGCGGAGCGGGATGCACCTGCTCACCGAGCTCGAGAGCTCGGAGTACCCGATCGCGCTCGAGCGGATCCACGTCGAGCACTTCAACGCGGGCACCGACATGTTCAACTTCGAGATCGGCGTCATCACCTTCGACCGCGCCGGCAGCGCAGAGGGCGGCGCCGAGGGCCCCGACGCCGGCGTCGCTCCGGCAGCACCCCGCGGCGGAGGGCTCGCGGGCCCCGCCGCTCCCCCTCCCTGAAGGAGTCGACCGTGAACCGCTTCCTGCAGGCCATCCAGCTCTCCGAGGGCGTCCGCACCGCGCTGCGCCGCTACCTCGGCTATCCGCTCTTCTTTCTCTCGACGTTCTTGCTCAGCGCTTACCTGACGTTCCCTTACGATCGGGTCCGCGAGGTGATCGAGCGACAGGTCACGAGCGCCGTGCCCGGTGCGGAGCTCGAGATCGTCTCGCTCGAGCCCGCGTGGCTCACCGGCGTCGAGGCGCGTGGCGTATCCCTGCGGCTGCCGAGCGCCACCGAGGGTGAGCGGCCGATGTCCGTGACGATCCCGCGCATCTACGCGCGTGCCGGGATCCTCGCGTTCCTGCTCGGGACGATCTCGGTGAACTTCGAGGTCGAGCTCGACGGCGGCGGACGGATCGAGGGGAGCTTCGAGGATCAGAGCGACGACGAGCACGCGCGGAGCCGGGTCGTGGCCGAGCTCGTGGAAGTGGACCTGCGGCGCATCGGGCCCCTCCGCGCCGCGACGCGCCTGCCGGTCACGGGCATCGTGAGCGGCTCCATCGACATCACGCTCGACGACGACGCAGACCAGACGACCGGCTCCCTGAGCCTCGACATCGCCGAGGCCTCGGTGGGCGACGGGCGCGCGGGGATCTCGGCGCCGGGGTTCCCGATGACGCTGACCATCCAGCAGCTCGAGCTCGGCACGATCAACATCCGCGCCGAGATCGAGCACGGGACGGCGCGCTTCACCCAGCTCGTCGGCAACGGCGCCCACGCCGAGGTGCGCGGCTCGGGCACGATCCGCCTCGTGCGGCCGGTGCGGAACTGCGCGCTCGACCTGCTGCTCCGGGTGAACATCCTGCCCGCGTACCGCGAGGCCCACGCCGACATGGCCGGCATCCTGGCGCTCGCCGAGGGCAACGAGCTGGTGCGCCCCTACCGGTCGGCCGACGGTGCGTTCCAGTTTCGCCTGCAGGGCACGCTCGGCGGGCGGGTGATCGCCGCGCCGGCCGGTTCGGCCTCGCTCGACTGAGGGCGAGGACGCTGGCGGCGGGGAGGCGGCTTCGGCTAGTCTTGAGGCTTCGGAGGTCTCATGGCTCTGCGACTCGCTTCGTTCTCGATCCTGTGCGGCGCCCTGGTGTTCGGCTGCGCCGGCGGCGGCGGGCCCGCCCGAGACGCGGGCCCGACCCGCGACGGGGGCGACCTCGACGCGCGAAGCGACGGGGGAGCGGGCGATGCGACCGACACCGGCCCCGGCTGCACCCGGGACGAGGACTGCGGCGACGACGGGATCTATTGCAACGGCGAGCTCGCGTGCATGGGCGGCCGCTGCGTCGCGGCGCGGGTCCCGAGCTGCGACGACAGCATCGAGTGCACGGTCGACAGCTGCGATCCGGTGAGCGACCGCTGCGAGCACATGCCCTCGGCGACGCGTTGCCCCGAGGGCACGTACTGCACCGCGGGCGGATGCACCGCCGAGATGGCCTGCGAGTTCGACGGGAGCTGCAGCGGCGACGGAAACTTCTGCAACGGCGTCGAGGTCTGCGTGATGCCCGACGGACTCTGCCGCAGCCCGGGCATGCGCGACTGCGGGGACGCGAACAGCTGCACCGCCGACGATTGCGTGGAGGCGATGGCGATGTGCGTGAGCACGCCCTACCCCGACGTGCTGACGAACGTCGAGCACTGCGGCACCGGCGCCAACGACTGCGTGGTGTGCCCGATCCCCGGGGCGGGCCTGAACCAGGTGGCGAGCTGCGTCGCGGGGACGTGCCGGCTCGCGTGCGCGACCGGCTACGGCGACGTCGACGGCAACATGGCGAACGGCTGCGAGTGCATGGCGAGCAGCACGAGCGACGTCCCCGACCCGCTCTTCCTCGACGCGGACTGCGACGGCATCGATGGCGAGCTCGACGTGGGCATCTTCGTGGCGACGACCGGCAACGACGCGAACGACGGGACGCGCGATGCGCCGGTCCGGACCATCGCCCGGGGCCTGAGCCTCGCGAGTTCGGCAACCCGGACGCGGCGGGAGATCTACGTGGCGAGCGGCACGTACTCGGAGACGGTCACCCTCGCGAACGGGGTGAGCATCTACGGGGGCTACGACGCGGCCGCGGGCTGGCGCCGCGCGAGCACGAACGTCAGCCGCATCTCGGGCGGCTCGACCGCGGTGTTCGGGACCGGGATCTCCACCGCGCTCGAGATCCAGCTGATGACCATCGCGAGCGCAGGGGCCACGTCTGCCGGCGAGTCCTCCTACGGCGTCCGCCTCTACAACTGCACGGCCGAGGTCGCGCTCGTGAACAACACGATCACGACCGGTGGCGGCGGGCGTGGCTCGGACGGCTCGGGCGGAGCGGCGGGGACGGCAGGTGGCAGCGGCGCCAATGGTCAGAACGGCACCTCGGGCGGCTCGAGCGGTGGCAACGGCGGCGCGGGCGGTTCGGGCGGCTGCGCGGCCGGAGGCGGCGGCGGGCGAGGCGGCTTCGACAACGCCTCGGGCAGCGGCGGCACGAACGGCGCGACGGGCAGCCCGAGCGGCTCGGGAGGCGCGAGCGGGCCGGGCGGCGCGGGCGTGGCCTGCTTCGGCGGGGGCAACAGCGGAGGCGCGGGGAGCCCGGGCGGCAACGGGCTGAACGGCGTGAACGCCTCGGCGACGAGCATGCTGGTGGGCGGTGCGCCCTCGGGCACCTACGTCGCGACGACGGGTACGGCGGGGACCGCGGGCAGCGCAGGCGGCGGCGGCGGCGGCGGCGGCGGCGGCGGCGGCGGCGGCGCGACGGTCGTGTGCAACGCGGACCGCGGCGGCGGCGGCGGTGGCGGCGGCGCCGGCGGCTGCGGGGGCGGCGCCGGCGGCGGCGGCGGCGGGGGCGGCGGCTCCTTCGGGATCTTCGCCGTGAACGCCCGCGTGCGGGCCGACGGCAACGCGATCACCGTGGGCCGCGGCGGCGACGGCGGCAGCGGCGGCGGGGGCGGCGCGGGCGGCGGCGGCGGCCGCGCGGGCTCCGGCGGCAGCGACGGCGATGACAGCGGCCCGGGTGGCGCGGGCGGGGCCGGCGGCGCGGGCGGGGCCGGCGGCAGCGGCAGCGGCGGGCCGGGCGGGCCAGCCTACGGGCTCTTCTCGATCGGCGCGCCCATCACCGCGGGCGTCAACAGCGTGAGCGTCAGCGGCGGCGGCGCCGGCGGAGCCGGCGGCAGCGGTACCGCGGGCAGCGCGGCGAGCGGCCCGCCTGGCGCGTTCGGTACGTCGTTCGCCATGTGATGCGGCGCGGGACGGTCCAGGGGCCGCGCGGCGGCTCTTGCCGCGCCCGACGCGCGCTCAGCCGAGCGTCAGAACGTAGGGGTGAGGGACGCCGTGCGCGAGCGGGATGTCCCCCTTGCTGCCATCGAGGATCGCCTCGATGAGCGGCAGCGCGCTGAGGGTCGGGTTGCCCGCCCAGCCGGCGAGCGAACGGCCCCGGAAGTTCGCGACCGGCGGTGCGGGCTCGGTCCGCTGCGAGAGACCAGTGATGGTCGCGAGCACGCGAGCTCCGTCGGGCAGCTCGGGACAGAGCGCGATCCCGACGCCGAGGCCTCCCCGGGTCCCGAGGGCGGCGAAGGGCTCGGGCAGCCGATCGTCGGCGACCGACACGACCACCGATCGCCCCGACTCGCTCGCGAGGAGCAGCGCCTCGATCATCGAGATCTCGAAGGTCCGAGGGCCGCCCGCGAGCGCGGTGGAGAAGCCGGCGTTGCCCTGGCCGATCGAGCCGAGGCCGCTCGCCGCGTTGTGCACGCTGTTTTTGAAGCGCATCGGCGAGAGCTGACCGTCGCCGCGCACGATGACGTCGAGCAGGACGACCATCGTCTCGAACTCGCCGAGGGCCGAGCCGTAGATCGTGCCGCAGGTCTTGGGGTCGAGGCCCCCATCGAGCACGGCCTGCGCGGCGCACTCTCCGAGGATGCGGGTGAGCAGACTCGTGCCGCGCCCGAGGCGCGAGGGCACCCACGGGTTCGCCGCGTCCTTCACCTCGGGATCGGGCTGGCCCGCGAGGAACGCGGACAGCGAGGGAAAGCCGGGTGCGAAGAGCCCGAGGCCGGTGATGTGGATGGGCCTCACGTCGCCCTGCCGATCGCCAGGCACACGTTGCTGCCGCCGAACGCGAACGCGTTCGCGAGGACCAGCTCGAGCGGGGCGGCGCGGCCCTCGGCCTCGACACGGGCGGGGATCGCCGGATCGACGGGCGCCGCGCCGAGGCTCGCGGGGATGCGCCCGCTCCGCAGCGCGTGCACCGCGAACGCAGCGCTCGTCGCGCCGGCCGCGCCGAGCTGGTGGCCGGTGTACCCCTTCGTCGAGACCACGGGCACGCCGCCCGGACCGAAGAGCGACGCGACGGCCGCGCCCTCCGCGACGTCGTTCTGCGAGGTGGCGGTGCCGTGCGCGAGCACGAGGCTAACCTCGGCCGGCCCGGCGCCCGACTGCGCGAGGGCGCGCTCCATCGCCTCGCGCGCGCCCCGACCGCTCGGCTCCGGGGAGCTCATGTTGTAGGCATCGGACGACTCGCCGACGCCGCAAAGCAGGGCGAGCGGCGCCGCGGCCTCGCGCTCGAGCAGCATGAGTGCCGCCCCCTCGCCGATGTTGATCCCGCTCCGCTCGGCGGAGAAAGGCCGGCAGGCGGTCTCGGAGAGGATCCCGAGCCCACGGAAGCCGTGCAGGGTCATGCGGCAGAGGCTGTCGATGCCGCCGACGAGCGCCGCATCGACGAGCCCGGCGCGGATCATGCGGGCCGCCGAGGCGTGCACCTTGCCCGAGCTCGAGCAAGCGGTGGAGACCACGTAGACGGGACCCTCGACGCCGAGCGCGTGGGCGAAGAGCTCCCCGAGCGCGTTGAAGTCATGCTGCCGAGCGAGATCGAAGCCGTCCGGCAACCTGCCGTGCTCGGCCCAGTGGCCGTATGCCGCCTCGGTGGCGTCGAGGCCCCCGGTGCTCGTGCCGACGAGGATCGCCACGCGGCGCGGGCCCCAGCGGGCGATTGCTGCACGCACCTCGGCGTCGATCTGCGCCAGGGCCATCACGCCGATCCGCGCCAGGCGCGTGTCGTAGCCCTCGTGCGCCGAGGGCAGCGGGGGCAGATCACCGGGCACCGCCCCCACCAGCGTCGTGAAGGACAGCGGAAAGGACGGCGGCACGAGACCCGCGCGCCCACCGTCGAGGGCGTCGAGCACCTCGGCGGTGGTGCGACCCATGCCGTTCACCAGGCTGAGGGCGGTGATGGGGAGCGGAGGCAGCGCCACGACGAGCGCGGGACCGTTAGCACGGTCAGGCGCTGTCCTCCATCGCGGCCGAGGGGGCGCAGGCCGCACGATGCTTGAACCGCCGAAGGGGGTCGTGATACAACGCGCCGCTCGCTTGAAGGAGGCCCTTCCGCTCATCGGCCTCCCACCCCCTTGGGTCATGCACGAGCGGTTTCCTGCACTTGGTAACGAGGAGGCTCCGGATGGACTGGAAGAAGAATGCGCTGATTGCGCTGTCGGCTCTTGCACTCGCGGCCTGTGGCGGCGGCGGAGGGGGCGGAGGCCCCGACAACCCGGACGACGGTGACACCGTCACGTACATCGTCAGCACGGCGGATGTGCCCGAGGTGAACGCGGACGACGAGGCGCCCGGCTTCGACCTCGACGGCGCCCCCGGCGTCGCGGCGTCCGACCGCTGCGACGACGCGCTCGACTACACCTCGCCCATCACCGGCGCGGCGAACGTCGACAACCAGCTCAGCGCGAACGTCATCGGTCTGCTCGGCGGGATGCTCGACGGCGGCGTCACGGGCGCCATCGAGGAGCAGATCGCGGCCGGCACGTTCCTCCTCCTCATGGAGGTGAACGACATCGACAGCTACACGAACGACGGCAGCGTCAACGTCCGCCTCATCCTCGGCCAGCTCCCCGCCGGCACGACGATGGCGATGGTCGGCGCCGACGGCCGCCTCACCGCCGGCCAGACCTTCGAGTCGATGACCGTCCTCGCGGAGATCGACGGCGCGGAGATCGACGGCGGCCGGTTCGAGGTGGCGGCGGACACCCTCCCCCTCTCGCTCGCGGTCGACGGCATGGACCTCACCCTCACGCTGAACGAGGCGCGCATCGCCGCGAACATCAGCGAGACCGGCCTCAGCGACGGCGAGATCGGCGCCCAGCTCGCGGTGTCCGACCTCGTCAACCTCGCGAACATGTTCGGCCTCGGCGTCGACGAGATGACGATCCGTGGCGTCGCGCAGCCCGACCTCGATCCGAACGCCGACGGCTCCGTCTGCAACGCGATCTCGGCCGGTCTGACCTTCGAGGCGACGACCGCCGCGAACCTCTGATCCCGCTCGGATCGGAGTGAGCCGAAGGCCGGTTCCCGGGAGGGGGCCGGCCTTCTGGCTTCCGTCGTCGGGCGGTTTGCGCACGAGGAAGCGAAGCGGCATCCCTCGGGGCCGTGCCCGCCTTCGACTTCGACGCCGCCTTCCGCGCCCGGCCCGTCATTCTCGCGCCGATGGAGGACGTCAGCGACGCAGCGTTCCGTCAGGTATGCCGCGCGCGCGGCGCGAGCCTCTGCGTCACCGAGTTCGTGAACGTCGAGGGACTGCTGCGGGGCGCGAAGGACGCGGCCCACAAGATCGATCTGCTGCCCGGCGATCAGCCGACTGCGATCCAGATCTACGGCGCCGACGCCCCGCGCCTGGCCGAGGCTGCCGAGGTCGCGCAGCGCTCGGAGCCCGCGTACATCGACATCAACTGCGGCTGCTGGGTGCCCAAGATCGCGCGGCGTGGCGCGGGCGCCGGGTGGTTGCGGGACCCATCGGCGATGGTCGCGATGGCGAAGATGGTCGTCGAGCGGGTCGCGCCGATGCCGGTCACGGTGAAGACCCGGATCGGGTGGGGGCCCGAGTCGGAGATGCCCATCATCGATCTCGCGCGGCGGCTCGAGGACGTCGGCGTGCGGGCGCTGACCATCCACTGCCGGACCGCGCAGATGGGCCACACCGGGAGCGCCGACTGGAGCTGGGCGAAGAAGGCCCGCGACGTCGTGTCGATCCCGGTGATCGTGAACGGCGATGTGCGCAGCGCCGAGGACGCGCTCGCGTCGCTGACCTCGACCGGCGCTGCAGGCGCGATGGTAGGGCGTCACGCGAACGACCATCCGTGGATCTTCCGCGAGGCACGGAGCCTGATCGACGAGGGCGTCACGCTGGCCCCGCCGAGCCCCGCCGAGCGGCTCGCGCTGTGCCGCGAGCACCTGCGCCTGGCGGCCGAGGAACGTGGTGCGCTCCGCGCGGTGCGGATGCTGCGGCGCCACTGGCCAGGCTACCTGCGCGGACTGCACGAAGGCGCGGCCTTGCGGCGCACGCTCAATGCGACGGACGACCTCGACGCGACGCTCGAGCACTTCGAGCGCTTCGAGGGGCAGCTGAGCGCGCATCGCGCGGCCTGAGCGCGGGCGGGCGGGCGACGGCGGCATGCGGCGCGGGCGGCGTCACATTCGCCGCGCACCGTTCTCCATTCCGTCACACCTGCGTCACACGAAGCGTCTAGACACGGCGCCGAAGCGCGGCGGACCCCGATCCGACGCAGCAAGGAGCCGACCTCGTGGCGTTTCCGAAACAGAATCTCCTCAGGACACTCGCTTGTTGCCTCGCGCTGTGGGCGGGTGGCGCATCGGTGACACGCGCGCAGAGCGATGCCGCGACCAGCGGGCCCCTGGCCCAGGACACCGGATCCACGGAGGCCGCGGCGGACGCCGAAGCGGCCGCGACCGACGGAGCCGCGCCCGCGCCGGGTGAGGCGGCCGTGGCGGAGGCGCCGGCCGAGGAGGAAGCCGTCGAGGCCGAGCCCGCCGAAGCCGCAGAGGAGAGTGCCGATCCGCTCGTCGAGCTCGAGTGGGGCCGCGGCCTCACCGTCCGCTCCGAGGACCGGGCCTTCAGCCTGACGATCCGCGGACGAATCCAGGCGCTGGCCGAGGCCTCGACGACGGTCGGGACC
>Ga0209972_10000702_pt1 | contig 32956 bp, 24 predicted proteins | sample NOAtaG_7_FD_187302 | JGI IMG/M metagenome (GOLD analysis project Ga0209972, IMG submission 187302) | Freshwater lake microbial communities from Lake Erie, under a cyanobacterial bloom - NOAA_Erie_Diel1S_2200h metaG (SPAdes) (version 2) | ecosystem: Environmental > Aquatic > Freshwater > Lake ...
AGCGTCATCGTGCCCGTCGTGCCGGTGTTGTCCCACGTGCCCGAGAGCGTCTGGTTGCCCTCAAAGGCCACGTTCACCGAGGCACTCCCGGTCGGGGCCACCCAGCCGTTGAGCGTCACGTTGTTCCAGCGGAAGCGGATCGTGCCCGAACTCGGTGTCACACTGCCGTTGAGCGTCAGGTTCACCAGGCGGTTGGCGCAGTTGGTGTCGGCCAGCAACCGGGCCGTGCCCGTCAGCGTCCAGGTTCCACCCTGCAGCACGCCGTTGCTCTCCAGTGAGATCGACCGCGCCGAGTTCACCGTCGCCGCCGTCGCCGTGATCCCCGACACCCGCACCGTTCCCGCCCCGGCCGGGATCACCACGTCGTTCACCGCCGTTGGCACCGTCGCCGGCGACCAGTTGGCCGCCTGACCCCACGACTGGCCATCGCCGCCGCCTGTCCAGGTCACTGTTTGCCCGGCCGCGGCCCCGCACAGCAGGCTCATCGCCACCGCCACCAGACCGGCCCAGCCACCACGCAGCAGATTCACAGCCATCGCTCTCTCCTTGCTGTCCGAAAAACCCTGGAACCGCTCGCGACTTTCGTCGGCGAGTGCCCGGCCTTGTTGCACAACGCCCATCCCCGACCACCCCTGACCCGTATGGCAGGCTGTCGCCCGCCCTCACCGCACCTGCTGGGCAGTGTAGAGACGGAAGCGGGAGGCGTCCGCCAGCGACGACAAGTCTGTCGGGCAAATCATCATCTCACAGGCCGCACCGCTCGCTTCTCGGACGATTTTTTTCGGATCGTGCCCCTCTTTGGGTGTCCGCATGGCGACCGGGGCTGAGCCTCCGGCGTCCCGGGTTGCTCTCCGCCCTCTCCGCCCTCCCTGCGGCGGTGGCCATCTGTCATCCTGCGGGTTCCGCCTGATGGAAGCTCGCGTCGCCCGCTACTGCGCCGGTCCTTCAACCCCGGCGCCCCAGCCCCGCCCCGGACGTTTCCCGTCTACCCTCGCCATCTTCCGACCCTTGCCCAGCCTTGATTGCTTCCTTCCTAATCTTCCTGAGATCCGGTTTGTTGACCTGGCCTTCTTTCAGCAGGAATCCCCCGGTGAAGCCCACCCCCCTGTTTCGCGTCGTCCCGGTCACCCTCGCCCTGGCCCTGCTCGCCGGCTGCACCCAGCCGAAGGCCGAACTGGCGGACCCGACCATCCCGCCGTCGCCCCAGCACATCGCCGGGCGGTATGTGGCCGTGATCTGCGACGCCGACATGGGCGCGACGGCCTTCGCCGACGGCGTGCTGGCCCGCCCCCGAGCGGATGCGACCGACACCCTCACGGTCGTCGGCCTGCCCATCAACCCCGACCCCGGCCCCGGCGAGCAGACCTGGAAGACCCCGTTCGCGCAGGTGCCCGTCAGCAACTCGGTCATCGGCCCGCCCACGGCCCTGGCCGTCAGCCCCAGCGGCAACGCCGCCTTCGTGGTTGAAAGCCGCAAGCCCGCCGCCCCCGGCGCCACCACCATGAATGATCTGGCCCCCGGCCAGCTCATCACCCCGATCGACCTCTCGGACCCCTTCCAGCCCAAGGTGCTCCCGGGGATCGACATCGGCGTGAAGCCCACCGCCGTGGATGTGCACCCTGATGGCGATCTGGTCGCCGTCGTCACCGCGACGCCGGGCCGCAAGCTGGTGATCGCCCGCTGCGACGGCCCCCGGATCGATCCCGAAGGCATTCTCGCGTGGGATCTGCTTGGCAGCCCTGATCTGGCCAAGGCCGACCCGGTCAGCGTCGCCTGGCACCCGTCGGGCCGGTACGTCGCGGTCACCATCGCCTCGCGTGACGAGGTGGCCTTCTACGAAGTCGCCCGCAACGGCGGCGGCGGCGTGTTGGGCATCGCCCCCTGGGGCGACCCGGTGAAGGTGGGCAAGCACCCGTTCATGGGCCGCTTCACGCCCGACGGCCGCCACTTCATCTCCAACAACCTGCACTGGGGCGATGATGTTGAGAACTACCTGGCGGGCGCCCCGCCCGGCACCCTCAGCGTCGTGCGGCTCTCCGATGTGCCCACGGCCGTCCCGCCGGATGGCGGCAAGGCCCCCGTGGTCAGCCACTCGGTGGTGAACACCGCCACCGTCGGCATCTCGCCCGAAGGCCTGGCCATCAGCCCCGACGGCCGCTTTGTCGCCACCGCCAACCTCCGCCGCTCCATGCTGCCGGCCAGCGATCCCCGCATGCAGGCCGGGTCGGTCACGCTGCTGGGCTTCAACGCCGAGTCCGGCGAGCTCACGGTGCACGACGAGGCCGCCATCAACGCCATGCCCGAGGGCCTGGCCTTTGACGCCGCCGGCCGGCACATCATCGTGACCCAGTTCCGCTCGTTCGACCCCCGCGCCGTTGACGGCGAACTGGCCTTCTTCCGCGTGAACCCGGCCGCCGCCGGTCGTCAGCCCAGCCTCACCGCCGGCGAGTTTTTCGTCGGCGTGGGCGTCGGCCCGCATGGCGTGGTCATCGTTCGCTGAGCCGCCCCCGGCTTCGCCTCATCGCACCCGGCCCGGCCCGGCTCGGCCTTTCGCCGAGTCGGCCGTGTTCACCCTCCACCGGACATCTCCCCCGCATGGTCACCGACCTGCTCCTGGTCTCCGTCGGCAACTCCCGCACCCGCATCGCCCACGGCCGCGTCAAGCCCGACGGCACCCGGGGCGATCTCGAGCCGGCGGTGGTCGTTGAGAACACCGACCCCGACGCCGCCCTGGCCGCTGCCGTCCGCGTGATCGACCGCCTCGAGACCGAGTCCGCCCGCATCCTGCTCGCCAGCGTCACCGACCCCGTCGCCGACCCGCTGGCCGAGCGGCTGGCCGCCGTGCCCGCTGCCCCGCGTCTGGTTCGCCTCGTGTCGGCCGCCGGCCAAGGGCTCAAGGTGCCCATCGTCGCCGAGGTGGAGAACCCCGCCGCCGTGGGGGTGGACCGGCTGCTGACCGCACTGGCCGCTTCCGACCGCACCCAGGGCGACTGCGTGGTGGTCGACGCCGGCACCGCCGTCACCGTGGACTTTGTCGATCGCCACGGCATCTTTCAGGGCGGGGTCATCGCGCCCGGGCTGGGGGCCATGCTCCGCGCCATGCACCAGACCACCGCCAAACTGCCCCTGCTGGCCCCGCCCGGCCGACTGGTCGACGGCCACGCCGCCGCCGCCCCCCGCGGGCCGCTGGGCAAGAACACCTCCGAGGCCATGCTGCTGGGGGCCAGCCGGGCCATCGTCGGCCTCGTGCACGACCGCCTGAACGCCTATGCCGAACTTGCCGGCGGCTACCCCCGCATCATCGCCACCGGGGGCGACGCCGGGCTGCTCTTCGAGCACGACGACCTCGTCGAGCACATCATCCCCGATCTGCTGCTCATGGGCATGCAGGCCGCGTGGATTCGGGCCGCCGCCGAAGCCTGAGCCGTCCGTTGCAGCCGATCCCCCCGCACGCCGGTAGCCTTGGGCATGCCCGGCGATCTCACGCCCCTGCCCGCTGCACCACCGCCCGTTGGCGGCGTGCGTCGCCTCGGCTGGGCGTTGGCGGGCGTGCTGTCGGCGCTGGCCGCCCCCGGTTGCGTCGTGGAGTCCATCACCCCCGTCCGACCTGCCGGCCGCTTCGGTGCGCCGCCCATCGGCGCCTCGCCCCCGATTGACCCGCGGCTGATCGCCTCGCCAACCGGCGCTTCAGCCGACACCGGATCGATGCGATCGCTCGGCAGCGTCCCGTTCGACGGCTTGACGCTGCCGGCTGTGGCGATCGGTCCGCAAGGCCCCGTGCTCGCCGTGCAGCAGGGGGGCCACCGTCTTCCGGCCTGGTTCGACCCGCCATGGCCCGGCCAATCGCCGCCCGCCCGAGTCGTGAGCCTCTACCTGATCCGCCGCGGCGAGCTGGAATTCCTCGCCCAAACCGATGCGGGGCTCGACGCATCGCTCTCTCCGGCGTTGACCGCCGATGAACTGGGCTTCTGGGTGGAGATCGGGCCGCAGTCCGCCCGCCGGACCGCCCGCCTGCGCTTTGCCGACGCGACCGTTGAGCCTCTGCCCGAACCGCTGGCCTGGCTGCAGCACGCGGTTGCCATGCCCGACGGCGCGGTGGTGGGCGTGCGCCCTGCGGTTGCGATGGTTCCGATCGATGCCGCGACGGCCGATGCGGCGGACCTGACCGAGCGGAGGGTTGGTTCTCCTTTCGGCAGCACGCCCGTGTGGATGGAACCGGGAGGGCTGCCCCAGCCATTGCCCCTTCCGGCGATCAGGCCCGATGGCGGCGGCATCGCCTGGCCGGCATCTGCCCTTGCCGCCGACGCCCCCGATGCACCGCAGGCCCTGCCGCCGGTGTTCTTCCGTCCGCTGCTCAGTCGCGCCGGCGGTGCCGTGGGCATGTTCTGCTGGCGCAACGGGCAACTCTCACTGGTGGTGTGGGCCCGCCCGGGGCCGAGGCAACCGTGGACTTTGCAGTCGGTCACGATGCTCTCGCGCCGCTGCACGCCTTTGGATGCCTGGGCAGTCGCTGAAGCGTCCGCCCGACACGGTGAACCGCGGAGCAGCCGGATCGGCGGTTCGTCATCAATGATCAACGATGCCATCGCGGCGTACGCACCGGATCAGCAGCGGACATTGCTGATCCTGCTCGAGCCCATGCGCACGCTCGCGCTGCCCTCGCAGAGCACCAGCCTGCTGTGGCTGCCGTTCTCCGTCGCCGGCTCACCGCTGGGCGACTTTGTGCTCAGCGAGCCCGCCGGGCTGCGGGTGCATCTGTTGCCCGGGCCGTCGGGTGCCACCGCGGCCGGGCCTGTGCTGCTGCCCGGCGCAGCGGTTCCTCTGGCGATCCTGCGACCAGCTGCGACTGCCGCCGGCGGGGTCGGGCTGGTCGATGACGCGGCAGCGGCCCGAGGGGCCGGAGGCGATTGGAGCGGCATTTGGCTGCTGGCAGTGGGCCGGGGCAGTCGGATCCAAGCCGTTGCCGGCATGCCGCCGCATCCATCGGATTCGGGGTGGTTGGGGGTGGGAGTGCTCAACGTTTTGGGATCGCGCACGGTCGAGAACCGATCAAGGGCGGAAGAAATCCAGAAAAGACCTTGATTATAGGACTCACATCGTGACCCCAAGGGGTTGCCGAGCGTTCAGAAATGCCCCGAAGGACGCGAAAATCGACGGGAATGCTTGACAGCCCCTTCAGCGTCGGTTATCTTGTTCGCGTCGGCGCTTTGGCGTCCTGTACATCTATCACTTGGAAGGAAGAAGGAGAAGCACGTGAACAAGTCCGTTCTTGCAGGCATGATCGCAGTGGCCGGCCTCGCCGCCGCTGCCAACGCTCAGACCACCATCGAGGTTCGCCTCGTTGTTGACGGTCAGGCTGGTGCACCCACCGGCATTCCCAGCTACCTGCCCGGCGCCACGGCCACCGCCGTCGGCCTGACGCTGCAGGCTCGCGTCCGCACCGCCACTGCCACCAACTTCGGCATCACCGGTGTGTCCTCGACCAACAGCAGCACGCTGAACCGGTTCTCTCACAACGACACCCGCAGCAACGGCTGGACCGGCGGCCTGCAGCGTGGCTCCGTCAGCGCGACCGACGCTGTCGGCACCGCTCTGTTCGGCGGCTTCAACCCCTACCGCCAGTTCATCGGCTCCACCATCACCTCCACCAACAACAACAACTGGAACGCCCCGAACGGCAACGCCGTCGCTGGCCAGAACCGGTTCCCCGGCGCCACCTCCTCGTCCTCCGGCACCGGCGTGAACGCCTCGTTGCCCGGCACCCGCACGGCCAACGGCTTCCAGAGCCAGGATGCGAGCAACCGCACCCAGATCCAGGCCGTCTTCCTCTCCGTGAACACCTCTGTTCCGGATGGCAACCCCGGCGAGCCCGGCACCGTCCCCGGTGCTGGCGCCCCCACCGCGGTCGCCGCTGGCGAGTTCTCCGCCTGGGCCAACCTCTACCGCCTGGTCTTCGTCCCGGCCCCGAACGCCGGCACCGAGCTGCCCGGCCGTTCGGTCACCGTGTCCTTCTCCGGCGTGATCAACTTCGGTTCCGCCTTCGCCTTCAACGAGACCGCCGGCTCCTGGCTGCTGACCTCCACGGCTGGCCTCACCGTCTCGGCGAACAGCCCGGTCTCCGCCACCTTCACCGTTCCCACCCCGGGCGCCGCCGCCCTGCTGGGCCTCGGTGGTCTGGCCGCCTTCCGCCGTCGTCGCTCCGCCTGAGTGGATGCACCGACAGGAAGCCGACAGTCCTCTGGATGGTGACGACATCGTGCCCTCAGCACGTGCTTCGTAAAATCGCAGGAGCCCCGGTGACCCCGGGGTTCCTGTCTTTTTGGCCCCGATCCGCCCCTGACTGTGACTCTGATCAGCCGGCGGTGGCTGCGATCGCCACTCCGGTGACACCCAACCCCATCCGGTCCACCCGGCCGCCTCTCCCTGGTGCCTTCACTGCGAGCCTCCGCGTTCCATCGGCTCGGGATCAGGCTCGCCAAGCGGCCTCACCACCAGACCAGCCCCACTTTCCGGGCCTGGTGGCTCGCCCCGCGGCGGGCCGACCGGTCCTAGCGGGCCGACTTTGACCACCTGGCAGAGGATGATCCCGATCGTCCAGATGCCCGGGTGACTGTCGGTCTGCCGCTGTTTCGGTCCGCCCTTGGCTTTCCCCAGAGGTTTCCACCCTTCCTCTCGCGCTTGTCGCCCCCAAGCCTCTACTATCACCCCCCTTGGGACTGGCCGTTCGCGGCCACCCATTTCCGGCCGCTCCGTACCGTCGGCGCTTCGGCCCGCCCCGTTTCCTCCAGCCCGCAGGATCCCCACGCATGCGCGTTGACGTCATCGGCAAGCACATGGAAGTGACCGAGCCCATCCGCACCTTCGCCGAGAGCAAGTCCGAACGGCTCACCCGTCATTATGACGGCGTTCAGCGGATCGTCTTCCGCCTCGAGCAGGAGCCCCACAACAAGGGCTTCCATGTCGAAGTGGTGGTAGATGTCGAGAAGCACGACGACTTTGTGGCCAACGCCACCGGCCCCGATCTCTACACCTGCATCGATCAGGCCGTCGACAAGAGCGTCCGTCAGCTCACCACCTTCAAGGAGAAGCTCAAGCAGAGCAAGTGACCGCCGCTCCGTTCTGCGGGCCCCGCTGCCGGGGCCCGGCGTTCCATCGTCCTCGCCGTGCGTTGGTCCACCCCTTCGGCCCATTCCCCGCCATGAAACTGACCGACATCGTTGCCCCGACCGCCATCGTCACCACGTTGCGCTCCAACCAGCGCGACGAGGTCATCTCTGAGCTGATCGACGCGGTGATCGCCGCTGGCGTGGCCCCGGCGGACCTCCGCAACGACCTGATCGCCAAGGTGCTCGAGCGTGAGCGTCGCGCGTCCACCGGCTTCGGCCGGGGCGTCGCTGTGCCGCACGTCAAGCACACCCGCATCTCCAAGGTCGGGGCCGCCATCGGCCTTTCGCAGAGCGGCGTCGAGTTCAACGCCCTGGACAAGCAGCCGGTCTACTCGATCTTCCTGCTGGTCAGTCCGGACGACAAGCCCGAGCAGCACCTGCAGGCGATGGAGGTGATCTTCAAGAGCCTCAGCCAGGACACCTTCCGCCGGTTCCTCCGCCAGGCCTCGTGCGTTGATGATGTCACCACGCTGCTGGAAGAGGCTGACGGCCACCAACTCGGCCGTTGATCCTCGTCCGGACCGTCCGCCCTCACCATCGGCCCACCTGTCCGCAGCCCAGCCGTCCGGCGAGCCACCCGCTCCCGGCCGCTTCCACCCCGCCCGCACCGATCCGACCTTCGCTCCGTCCCTCCGCCATCTGCCATGCCCCGTGTCAGCGTCAAAGTGACTATCAAGAACCGGCTGGGCCTGCACGCCCGCCCGGCGATGGAGTTCGTTGACGCCGCCATGGCCTTCACGTCCACGGTTTCCGTCCGCCGGGGCGATCAGGAGGTCGACGGCAAGTCCATCATGCAGATGATGCTGCTGGCCGCCACCCAGGGCACCGAACTTGAGGTTGTTGCCGACGGCGATGATGCCAAGGCCGCCTGCGACGCCCTCGCCAGGCTGGTCGACAGCGGCTTCAACGAAGACTGAACCGTCACGCCCGCCGACGCGGCCTTGGTCCCAGCTACGCTCCAAGCGATGATGAACGCACGCTCCGTCGTTCTGCCCATGCTGGCCCTGGCCTCGGCCCTGCTGCTGGGCGGCTGTGCCTCACCCGACCGCGCCACCCTCACCCAGGTCGCCGCCTTCACTGGCGACCAGATCACCGGCGTCGCCGCCGCCCCCGACGGCCGCATCTTCGTCAACCTGCCCCGCTGGCACGCCGACCACCGGGGCGTCTCGGTCGCCCAGGTTGTTGACGGCGCCCTCCGCCCCTACCCCGACGCCGCCTGGAACGCCTGGACCCCCGGCGCCCCGCCCCAGCGGCAGTTTGTCTGCGTGCAGTCGGTGCATGTCGACGCCGCCGGTCGCCTCTGGGTGCTCGATCCGGCCTCTCCCGCTCTCGCCGGCGTGGTGCCGGGCGGCGCCAAACTGGTGCAGATCGACCTGGCCTCCAACGCCGTCGTCCGGGTCATCCCCTTCTCCGACGCCGTCGCCCCCGCCAAGAGCTATCTCAATGACGTCCGCGTCGATCTCGCCTCCAACCACGCGTACGTCACCGACTCGGGCCTGGGCGGTCTGGTGGTGGTGAATCTGGCCGATGGCTCAGCCCGGCGGCTGCTCTCTGAACATTCAAGCACCGTCGCCCCCGAGGGTTTCGTGCCCACCATCGAGGGCAAGCCCCTTCGCTTCCCCGACGGCTCCGCCCCCCGCATCCACTCCGACGGCCTGGCCCTGGACGCCGTCCGCGGGCACCTGTACTGGCAGGCTCTGACCGACAACCGCCTGTTCCGCATCCGCATCAGCGTGCTGAACAACCCGGCCCTGCCCGCCGAGGCCGTCGCCGCCGCCGTGGAGCCCCTCGGCACGACCGTGGTCACCGACGGCATGGAGATCGACCCCGCCGGGCGGCTGTACTTCTCCGCTCTGGAGCGTGACGCGGTGATGGTCCGCACCACCACCGGGCGGGTGCTCCCGCTGGTCGCCGACCCGGCGCTCGCCTGGCCCGACAGTTTCGCCTGGACCCCGGACGGTTCGCTGCTGGTCACCACGGCGCAGATCCACCGCACCGCCTGGTTCAACGCCGACCAAGCCCAGCCCGCCGAGCCGTACCGCATCTTCCGCATCCGCCTGCCCGGCAGTTTCCGCCGCGACCGCTGAATCTCCTTGGTTTTCCCCATCCGCCCGGCCCCGTCCACCCGCCTGCGCCGCCCCGGCCCAGCCGCGATTGGAACGCCGCCGTATCCTGCTCCCCTTGCTTCGGACATTCGCCATGACCCAGAAATCGCCCCTGCACCGTCATCCCCTCCTGCAGCACCCGGTCTTCAGCAGCGAGTCGGAGTCGACCGGCCCGGGCGGAGCAAGTGGGGGCAACGGCGGAACCGGGGGCAACAAGGGAGCCGGTGGTGCCGGCGGCAGCAGTGGCGGAGGTAGCGGCGGCGGTGGGGGCAGCGGCAGCAGTGGCGGCGGCGGCACGGCAGTGGAGACCTCGCGGGGCTACGACAACGCGCCGGTGATCACCCAGTTCTCGGTGTTCCTGCCCAACCGCGTCGGTAAACTGCTGGAACTGGTCAAAGGCTTCGATGACAACATGGTGCGGATTTGTTCAGTCGCCGTGCTGGACTCCACCGACCATGCAGTCATCCGGCTGATCACCTCCTCGGCCGAGGCGACCAAGAAGATCCTCGCCCAGCAGGAACTCGCCTTCATGGAGAGCAGCATCCTGGTGGTGGCGCTCGACGAGCAGCACACGCTCAGCAAGATGTGCCAGTATCTGCTCGGGGCCGAGTTGAACATCCGCTTCGCCTACCCGCTGATGGGCACCATGTCCTCCGGCCCGACCGGCGGCCCGACCATCGCCCTGGCCGTTGACGACCCGACGCTGGCCGGCCAGATCCTCCGCCGCAAGGAGTTCCGCCTGCTGGGCGAGGCCGATCTGCCCAAGTACAGCGATCACTGAGTGTCGCCACTCACCCGGCGGGCCCCGCTGGGCCGCCGAGCCGCTGAACGACCGCCGGCGTGCCCGCACGCCATCATGCCACGCACCGAAGGCGTGCTGAGTCCGCAGACCGGCCAACGGTCAGTGGGGCTGTGGGTGGTCTGTCGCGTCGGCTCAGGCCGTCGGCGCGTCCCCGCCGTTGGGGCCGGGGGCCGGCTGCTCGCCCTTGAGCGTCGCGTTGATCGACGCCTTGAGCGCCTCGGTGCTCTTGACCTTGCCGAACATCCGCTTGGGCGGCAGCTTGCTGGGCACCACGCCGCCGGGGAACTTGGCCGGGTCGGCCACCGTCGGCACCGGCACCGCCACCGACGCGGCATAGCGGTTGAACGCCGTCGCCGCCGGGGCGTTGACGTTGGCGGTGGGGTGGTTGGGCGGGGTGTACACCGGGCGGCCCGCCGGGGGCGGCGAGGGCACAAAGTCCGGGTAGTCCAGCTTCGGCACCTCCATGTTGATCAGCAACTCCACCGCCGTCAGCAGCGGGCCCTGCTCGGGCGTCACGAACGACCACGCCACGCCCTCGCGGCCGATGCGGGCCGTGCGCCCGATGCGGTGCACGTACACCTCGGGGTCCTCGGGCATGTCGTAGTTGATCACATGGGTGATGCCCTCGACGTCGATCCCGCGGCTGGCCAGGTCGCTGGCCACCAGCACCGAGAGTTGCCCGGAGTGCAGGTGCTGCATCACCTTGTTGCGCTTGTTCTGGTACATGTCGCCGTGCATGGCGTGCACATCGATGCCGTGGCCCTGCAGGTACGTCGCCACGTCGTCGACGGTCTTTTTCATGCGGCAGAACACCACCGTGAGCGCCGGCTCCTCGTGCTTGAGCAGGTGCAGCAGCAGCTTGCGCTTGTCCCACGGCTGCACGGCCAGATACATCTGCTTGACCAGCGCCGTGGTCAGCGCGCCCTGCGTCACCGCCACCAGCTTCTCGGCGTTCTGGCTGTGGGTGCGGGCCAGCCGCTCCACCTCCGCCGGCAGCGTCGCGGAGACAAAGACCGTCTGCCGCTGCCCCGGGGGCGGGCACTGCGAGAAGATCCGCCGGATGTCATCGCGGAAGCCGATGTCCAGCATCCGGTCCACCTCATCCAGCACCGCAAAGCGCACGTTCGCCAGCGAGACGTACCGCCGCTCGACCATGTCCATCAGCCGGCCCGGCGTGGAGACGATGATCTGCGGGCCCCGCTTGAGCTTTTCGACCTGCTCGTTGATCCGCTGGCCGCCGTAGATCGCCGCCGCCCGGATCGCCGTGAAGCGGCCCAGTTCATTGATCTCCCGGGCCACCTGGATGCACAGCTCGCGCGTCGGCACCAGCACCAGCGCCGTCACCGGCTGGTCCTTGACGCACATCGCCAGCAGCGGCAGGCCGAACGCCGCCGTCTTGCCGGTGCCGGTCTTGGCCTGGCCCAGAACGTCCTTGCCGGCCAGCATCGCCGGGATCAGCATCGCCTGGATGCGGGTCGGGTGCTTGAAGCCCGAGGCCTCCAGCCCCTTGATCACCGACTCGCCCAGCCCCAGATCCGCGAAGGTCTGGTCGGTCTTGAACACGTCCTCCACCACCGCCGCCGACAGCGGCATGTGCTGCCAGTGCACTTCGCCTGAGGGCAGGTTGCCGGGGGTGCTGCCGCCGGTGCCGGCGGGTGGAGTGGATTCCGGGAGGGCGTCAGGCATGGAAGGGGAGGGGCTGTTGGGCTGGTCGGTCATGGGGTTCTCTAGCCAGACCCGTCGCGGAGGCGGCGGGCATTGAAATCGATCAGATCGCACGCGGGCCGATCGCCCACCGGATTTCTCCGGCGGGTGCGATGCTGCGCCGCGACACACTGCATCGGCGAAGCCGGTCGCCGGTCGCCAGCATCTGCCGGTGGCCGGAAACAGGCCGGGTCGACGTGTCCGCTGCGGGCTGCAGCGGCATGTCCTCCGCAACAGGCAGCCGCGATGGGGTGGCCCGCCGTCCGTGCTGGTCATTCACTTTCCGATCAAAGACCGGACAGAATCGCACAGATGATGGTAGAATCAAGGAGCGGTCGATACAACTGCAGATTGGAACGTCAAGCGGCATGCCTGTGTCGCCTGCCGCCGTCAATCCGGCAGTCCGGCCGCCGATCGCACCCGCAAGTCCGGGTGACCGGCGGTGGGGCGGTGGGGAGGTGGGGGGGCACGGGGAGGAACGGGCCAGACGGCAGCGGGCCATGGATGGTCAGGCTGGTCGTGGCTTGTTCGGTTCAGGGCGGATGGGTCGTCCTTCGCTGCGGGCGATGGAGCCCGTCGGCGGCAGTGGGTGGGTGGGAGCGCACGGTGAGCACATCACGGCTTGAGATTGATCTGTCCGCCGTTGAAGCCAACGTGGCCCACATTCGCCGCGTGCTGGCGGCCGGCGCAGAGGCGGCCGGGGGCGGTCGGGTGGGCCTGTGCGCGGTGATCAAGCAGGACGCCTATGGGCTGGGGGCCCCGCGGGTGGCCAAGAAGCTGGCCGCCATGGGGGTGGATCTGCTGGCGGTGTATTCGCTGGAGGAAGCCCGGGCTCTGGCCGAGGCCCCGATCAAGACGCCGGTGCTGGTGCTCATGCCCATTTACGGACTGGAACGCAACGACCCGCTGTACCGTCTGGCGGTGGGGGGGCGGCTGCATCTGGTGCTGCACAGCCGCAAGCAGGCCATGGAACTGACCTCGCTGGCCGCCCGCATCGGCCTGCAACTGCCGGTGCACGTCCAGCTTGATACGGGCATGACCCGGGGCGGAAGCCTCCCCGATGAAGCGACTGAACTGGTCAAGCTCGCCTGCCAGAGCCCCCGTCTGGTGCTGGCCGGGGTGATGACGCACTTTTCCAACCCGGGTGGCGACGAGGTCTTCACCCGCGAGCAGGCCCGGCTGTTCAAGGGCTGGATCGAGGGCATCAAGCCGCTGCTCACCCAGGCCCGCACCGCCGGCAAGCAGCCCACGCTGGTGCACGCCGCCAACACCGTCGCGGCGCTCTGCTCAACCAACCTGCACGCCACCTGCGTCCGCATCGGCCAGGGGCTGTTCGGCTACGGGGGTGAAGAGGCCGACGGCGCCGCCGCCGGCGGGCTGGTTCCGGCGGTCCGGTGGGTCAGTCGCATCGTGCATGTGCACGACGTGCCCGCCGGCTGGCCGGTCGGCTACTGCCGCACCTGGCACGCCCGGCGGGCCTCGCGCATCGCCGTTGTGCCGGTGGGCTACGCCAACGGCTATCCGCTGGGGCTCTCCAACCGGGGCGTGGTGCGGCTGACCGGCCGTCCCTACGACCACACCCGCACCGCTGGCCCGCACGAGCCAATCACCTCCCATCAGGAGCGGACCGCCCAGGGGCAGGGCAGCTTCGCCCCGGTGGTGGGGCGGGTGAGCATGGACCAGATCACCGTCGACGTGACCGACGCCGCCCCCGGGCAGGCGGAGGTGGGAGCCGAGGTCGAATTGATCGGCGTGCAGCGCGAGGCCCCCAACAGCCTGCCCAGCCTGGCCGATCAGGCCGGCACCATCGTGCACGAGTTGCTCTGCCGCATCGCCCCCGCCCCCAGCGTGGAACGCACCTACGTCATGAGCGGCTCGGCGATGGTCGGTGAGCCGGCGCTCAAGGCGGCGATTTCCGCCGCCGGGTCGGTGGCCGCGGTGGTGTCCGGTCCGGCAGGCCGTGCGGTAGGCTGAAAACCGCCCTGGACAACCAGCGGCCGGCGGGGGGCTGAAAAGGCAAAAAAGCCCGGTCTTTTCCTGCGGATTTCGTCGGTTTTGCCTATGCTTCCCGGCGCAAAAAGGCCCGGTGGAACCGGGCCTGCTTCCGGAAGGATCTCGCCCCTTGGCTGACACCTTGCCGACCGATTCCAAGCCCCCTGTCACCGCTGTTCCCGTGCCCGGCCAGACGGCCGCGTCGGCCAACTACGGGGCCGACCAGATCCAGGTTCTCGAAGGGCTGGAGGCCGTCCGCAAGCGCCCCGGCATGTACATCGGCGGCACCGGCATCGGCCCGCTGCACCACCTGGTCTACGAAGTCGTCGACAACTCCATCGACGAGGCCATGGCCGGCTTCGCCAGCCACGTCTGGGTCACCGTCGGGGCCGACGGCTCCTGCAGCGTGGTCGACAACGGCCGCGGCATCCCCGTTGAGCCCAAGAAGCACGAGAACCCGCAGTACGACGGCAAGCCCGCCGTCGAGATCGCCATGACGGTGCTGCACGCCGGCGGCAAGTTCGGCCAGGAGGGCAGCGCGTACAAGGTCTCCGGCGGTCTGCACGGCGTGGGCGTCTCGTGCGTGAACGCCCTGAGCGAGTGGCTTGAGGCGGAGATCTACCGGGGCGGCAAGGTGCATGTGATCGGCTTTGAGCGGGGCCGCACCGCCAAGCCCCTGCGCGTGGTGGGCGACATCCCCGCCGGCAGCCCCTTTAAGACCGGCACCAAGGTCAGCTTCCTGCCCGACAGCGAGGTCTTCCCCGACACCCGCTTTGACTACGTCACGCTGCAGAACCGCATGCGCGAACTGGCGTTCCTCAACCCCGGCGTGCACATCACCCTCACCGACGAACGCGTCGGCGCCGACGGCAAGCCCCGCAGCGAGTCCTTCACCGCCAAGGACGGCCTGCTGGAGTACGTCCAGTTCCTCATGACCGGCAAGGCCGCGGTGACGGCGCCGGTCCACATCCGCAAGACCGAGGGCGACCTGCAGTGCGAGATCGCCCTGCAGTACCACGACGGCTACAACGAGACGCTGCTCACCTTCGCCAACAACATCAACAACAAAGACGGCGGCACCCACGGCCAGGGCTTCAAGCTCGCCCTCACCCGCACCATCAACGGCTACGCCAAGAAGGCCGGCATCCTCAAGGACAACGACCCGGTGCCCACCGGCGAGGACCTCCGCGAGGGCCTGGTGGCCATCGTCTCAGTCAAGCTCCCCAACCCCACCTTCAACAACCAGCCCAAGGAAAAGCTCCTCAACCCGGAGATCGAGGGCTTTGTCTCCGCAGCGGTGGGCGAAAAACTCGAGGCCTGGCTGCTGGAGAATCCCGGCGAGGCCAAGCGCCTGTGCCTCAAGGCCATCAACGCCGCCCAGGCTCGCGAGGCCGCCCGCAAGGCCCGCGAACTGACGCGCCGCAAGAACGCCCTCGACGGCGGCTCCATGCCCCACAAGCTGCGCGACTGCAAGTCCCGCGACGTCGAGAAGTGCGAGATGTTCATCGTCGAGGGTGACTCCGCAGGCGGATCGGCCACCAACGGCCGAGATGTGGAGTACCAGGCCATCCTCCCGCTCAAGGGCAAGATCCTCAACGTCGAGAAGGCCCGGCTTGACAAGGTCCTGGGCTTTGAGGAAATCCGCACGCTGATTTCCGCCCTGCGCTGCGGCATCGGCGAGGACTTTGACGTCTCGCGCATCCGCTACGGCCGCATCGTCATCATGACCGACGCCGACGTCGACGGCAGCCACATCCGTACGCTGCTGCTGACGTTCTTCTTCCGCCAGATGCCCGAACTCATCCGCCGCGGCATGATCTACTGCGCCCAGCCCCCGCTGTACCAGCTCAGTTGGGGCAGCGGCAAGGCCGAGAAGGTCCAGTACGTGCTGGACCAGGGCCAGATGGACCAGGTGCTGGTGGATCGCGGGCTCTCCCGCGCCGCCCTGCTGGTGCGAGATCTGGACAAGTACGACCCCCGCACCGGCGAGACTCCCGTGGTGGCCCGCTTTGAGGGTGAGGAACTCCGCAAGCTGGTGCGTGTGCTCACCCGGTTGAGTGAACTGGTGACCATCGCCGAACGCCGGGGCGTGCGCTTCACCGACCTGCTCGAGGCCCGCCGCAACGACCCCTCCGGCCGCAACCACCTGCCGACCATCCGCATGACCTGGACCGGCGGGGAGGCTTTCGCCTGGAGCGAGGAGCAGGCCCGCTCCATCGCCGCCGCCAACAAGCTGCACTTGGCCGACATGACCACCCCCGCTGCCCCCGGCAGCGCTGTGCAGCCCGGCACGCCCGCCCCCGCTGGCGTTCCCACCACCGGACCCGCCGCTTCCCCCCCGGCCTCAGGGCCAATCGCCACCGTGCGCGAGCTGCACGAGAACCGCGAACTCGAGCGGCTGTTTGAGCAGCTCAGCAAGCTGGGCCTGAACATCTCCGAGTGGGCCCTGACCCAGGTGGAGGCCGCCTCCGGCGACCGCCTGCCCAGCCGCTTCGCCTGGGAGGTTCGCGCCGGCGAGCAGGCCGATGCCAAGCCCGCCGCCGACACAACCCCCGAGCGTGACGACGGCGAGCCCGGCGAGGCCGGCGATCAGGACTCCGCCCAGCCGGTGCAGCAGTCGGCCAAGTCCCGCCGCAGCGGCGGGGGCGATGTGGTCAACATCTCCGGCATCCTCCCCGGCCTCTACGAGGTCGGCAAGCGGGGCATGGAGGTCAAGCGGTTCAAGGGTCTGGGCGAGATGAGCGCCGAGCAGTTGCGCGACACCACGATGGACCCGGCCATCCGCACCATGATGCGTGTGACCTGGGACGTCGCCAGCGAGGCCGACCGGCTGTTCACCATCCTCATGGGCGAGAACGTCGAGGAACGCCGCAAGTTCATCGAAGAGCATGCCCTGGAAGTGAAGAACCTGGACGTGTGACCGGCCCCCGGGCCGCAGCATGGTGCCGTCGGTGGCCGCTGCGCTGCCGTCGGCCTTCGCCTGTGCCTGCGCCTGCGCCCGAATCGGCACACGTCGTCAGATCAGACGGATCAGCCGCCGCCCGATCCACTCGATCGCCAGCAGCCCCAGCGCCAGCATCAGCGCCAAGGGCGTGTCCCACAGCGTGTGCTGCTCGGCCACGCCCACCTGGCGGATCTCCCGCCGGGGCAGAATCTCGCCCAGCGTGCCCAGTTCGGCTGCGGTCAGCACGCGTCCGCCAGTGGCCGAGGCCACCTCGGCCAGCAGGGCGTGGTTGGTCTCCGGGCGGCGCAGTTCATCGTCCGGTTGGGTCACCTGCACGCGGGCGGTGGGCGCTGCTGTCGGCCCCAGCGAAGCCAGAATCGCGTCCAGCGTGCTCAGTTGGAACACCCCGGCGCGGTCGGGCACCCACGTGGTGGAGTAGGTCCGCCGTCCTGAAGCGGTCGCCGTTGCGCCGTCGCGTCGGGGCGTTTCGCCGCCGGAGGCCGGGGCCTCGCCGGGCTTGAGGGCCAGCGTGGACGAGCCCGCATCGGCCGTGCCGCCGGCCTCGGGGGCCACCCGCAGCGTCAACCCCGGGGGCGACGCGTCGATCAGGCTCTGGTCCAGCAGCGTCACCGTCACGCGGGCCGGCTGGCCCGCCTGCGGCCGCACCGGCGACACATCGATGATCGCCGGCTTGCCCGCCCGCCCCACCGCCTCACGCCCCAGCAGGCGGATGAGTTGCATCCAGAACCGCTCGGGCAGGTCCTCGCCCCGGCCGAAGCGGTACCGCCAGATCTCGTCGGTCGCCACGTAGATCACCCGCCCGGCCCCGAACCGCATCGAGATCACCGCCGGCGTCGGCGCATCACTCCCGCCCGCCGCTTCCACCGGGCTGGCCATCGCCAGCGCTTCAGCCGCCGGCTTGAGCATCGAGGCCTCGATCCGCTGCACCCACCGCAGACGCGACCACCCGCTGGCCGGGTCGCTGGCCGCCGTCGGCCACGGCTGCGGGTCGCGTGCCGAGTCGGCCAGCCGCAGCACGTTCAGCCGCTGGGCCACCGGCGTGGCGCTCAGCGTCACATCGCGGTTCCAGATCGGCTGGTCGCTCTCGCCCGGCCCCGCGGCAACGCCCGCCCCGCCCGATGACGAGAACGGCAGCAGGTCCGCCAGCGGCGAACGCCGCCAGGTACCCGGCACCGCCGAAGGCCCGGCGATCCACAGCAGCCCGGCCCCGCCCACCGTCACCCGCCGGCGGATCTGCGCCAACTGCTCCGCCGAGAGCACCGTCGGCGGCAGATCACCCAGCACGATCACGTCGTAGCGGTCCCACTCCGCCGCGGTCATGGGCACGGTTTCAATCGGCTCGTTGCCCTCCTGCACATAGCGGCGGCCCGGCGAGAGCAAGAGCGCCCCAAACGCCAGCGACCGCTCACGCGAGAGCAGGTTCTTCAGGTAGCGGTACTCCCAGCGCGGGTAGCCGTCCAGATACAGCACCCGCAGCGGGCGGTCGGTCAGATCAATCTGCACCTCGGCGGTGTCGTTGCCGGGCACCAGGTCCGGGCGGCCGTCGCCGGGGGTCAGCCGCACCGCCCAGCGGGCGCGGCCCGGAGTCTCGGGCGTGGCAACAAGGCCGACGCGGGTGGAGCCGCCCTCAGCACCCGCGGCTTGCCCACCGCCTTGGGCCGCTTCCGCCGCCCAGTCGATCACGCGGCTGTCCAGCACGCGGTTGGTCGCCGTGTCCACCAGTTCCACCTTGGTGGTGCCCGCCGCCTGCCCCTGGCCGCTTCCCCCGCCCAGCCGGTCCACCGTCACCTCCACCGGCACAATGTCGCCGGTGAACGCGGCGCCCGGCCCGGTCGCGGTGCGCACGCTCACATCCGCCAGCGGCTGGGCGCTGCCAAGCGGCACCACATACACGCCCACGCGCTTGGCGGCCAGTTGCCGCAGCAGCGGGCGCGGCAGTTGGTCGGTGGACTGGCCGTCGGAGAAGACCACAATGCCCGAAAGCGGACGGGCCGCCGCCAGCGTCAAGGCCTGCTCAATCGCCGCGCCCACGTTGGACCGACGGCCTTCGGGCGCTGCCAGGTCCGGCACGCCGTTGCTGACCGGCAGCGGGAAGCCCCCGGCATCAAACCCCAGCCAGCGCACGGCCCGTTCCTGCGACAGGGCGTTCAGCCCGCTGCGGGCCCCCTCCACCGCCGCCCGCAACTGCGCGTCGCGGCTCACCAGCCCCGGTGGAGCGCCGCGCTCGGGCGGAGCGTCGGCCAGCGTCATCGAGGCCGAGCGATCGGCCAGCAGCACCACCCAGTCCTTCTCCACCGTTTCACTGGTGCGCACCAGCTTGGGCCCGCACAGCAGCAGCGCCACCAGCAGCAGCAGCACCGCCCGCACCCCGGCCAGCGCCAGCTTGGCCGCCGGCGGGCCCTCCAGTTTCCAGTAGCTCCACACCGCCAGCAAGGCGCACACCAGCGCCGCGATGGCCCACTGCCACGGCTGCACGTCCAGCGTGAGCGCGAACTTCAGCCCCTCCAGGTCGCCCTGGTCGGCTCGCTGATCCAGCCGCAGCAAATACGCCAGCCACTCAGGCATCGCCGGTGCCTCCCTTCAGCGTGCCGGTCAGCATCGGGCCCATACCCCCGGCCGAAGGCCCGGCCCGCCGGGCCAGCAGCAACTCAGCCAGAGCCAGCACGCCGGCCAGGGCAAACAGCATCGCCGTGGTCGGCGTGCCGCCATCGGCCCTGCCGCCGGAGAAAATCCGCCCCAGCGTCGCCCGGCCCGCTTCGCCGGCCGCGTCCGCATCCCCGCTCGACGGCGTGCCGCCGTCGCCAGGGCCATCCAGCCACACCAGCGCATCGGCCGTTGCGGTTGCGCCCCCCGAACCCGCCGGGCCGGTTGAGGGCGTCGCCGCCCGCAGCCAGGACTCCACCGCCGCCGCGTCCGACACATCCGTCCGCGCCGCCGCCGCATCGGGGTTGATCGCCGCCAGACCGCGCACGCCGCCGGTGGCATCGGCCACCGTCCACAGTGAGGCGTTCCGCACGTTCACGCTCGGCGAGGCGCCCGCCGCGGTGCGAACCGCCAGCGTGCCCGGCACGCCGTCGCGTGATTCACCATCACCGCCCGCCGCATCCAGCCGTCGCAGTTCGCTGGCGGTGGTCGGCAGGGCCAGCGGGGCGCCCGCGGTGGTCCACAACGCCGGACGGGCGCTGCTCAGGCCCTGACGCAGAACCTCCTGCAGCAGCGGCACCATCAGCGGCTTGGCGGGCAGGTCGGTCCAGGTCAGGTGCAGGCTGGTGGTGAACACCGCCACCCGGCCCCGCGACAGTCCGCCGCCGCTCCCCGTGCTCGTCCCGCCGCCGGTCACCAGCAGCAGCGGCCGGCCGTCGGTCGTGGTCAGCAGCGGCAGCATGGGCACCGTCGCCGGGCCGGTCACCGGCAGCAGCCGCTGCACCGCCACCGGGCGCGCCAGTTCGGCCATGTCGGGCCGCAGTTGCGCCAGCAGATCCGCCCCCGCCAGTTCTCCCTCGCCCCCCGGCGTGCTCACCGTGCCGCTCAGCCCCGCCGGCGAGGCGGTCAGGTCCAGCGCCTGCAGGCCCAGCCCCAGCGTGCCCGTCCCGCCGGCCTGTTCCTCGCTGCCGCGGGCCTGGTCTCCGGCGTTGCGGGCCAGCGCCCGGCCTAGACCTTCGGTCCACGTGTGGCTCTGCGCATCGGGCGTGGGCAAGGCCACCAGCAGACCGCCGGTGCGGGCGAAGGCCACCAGCCGCGTCCAGCCCTCGTCGCTCAGCCGGTGCGGTCCGGCGACAAACACCGCGTCGATCCCTGACAGTGCCGAGGCGTCAAGCCCGGCGGGGTCCAGTTCGGTCAGTTCAATCGCCGGCGTCTCGGTGGGCCGCAGAGCCAGCGTGATCCACCGCGCCTGGCTGGCCCCTTCAATGCCCCGGTCCCCCAGCCCCGTTCGCGCCAGCAGTACGGCCCCGGGCACATCGGCCACAATGCCCACCCGCAGGGCCGATCGCACCTCCACCGGCAGCCGCCACAGGTCATCAGCCCCGATCGCATCGCCCCCGGCGGTGCGAGCCTCGAGCACCAGGCTCGCAGCCGTGCGCGGGGCCGCAAACGGCGGCAACGCCACCGTCGCCGAGGCCGTCCGCTCACCGGCGGCAAAGCGGGCGGTTGCGGTTGCCTCGCTCAGCGATGCTCCGCCCGGCTCGCCCAGTTTCAGCGTCAGCGAGGCCGAGGCTGGTCCGGACACCTCGCCGCTGCGCTGCAGCCCGACGGTGACCACCTGCCCGATACCGGCCTGATCAGAAGCGATCACCCCCCGCGCCGGGGTGATCCGCAGCACCCCGGTGTTGCCCAGCGTACCGGTCGCGGGCCGGTCGGCCGCCAGCCGCACGCCGGGCGGCAACTTGGGCAGCGGCTGATCCGGCGAGGCCGATCCGGCGCGCAGCTCAGACAGCACCACAATGACCTCGTCGCCTTCGGCGCGGCGTTCGGCCACCCGCTGCTCAGCGATCGATGCGCCCACCGCAGCCAGCGCTGCCGGCAGGTCGGCCCTCGCCGCCGAGGGGCGAAGTTCCGCCAGCGTGCGTCGCAGCCCGGCCAGATCGGACGTGGGCGGCAGCACCACCGCGGGCGACGGTGAGCCCAGCAGCACCAGCCCGGCGCGGTCGCCGTCGCGCAGGGCCGCCAGCAGCGACTGCGCCCGCTCGATATGCCGTCCGAACGCCGGGCCCCGCGCCCCGTCGCGGGCCGACGCCGCGATCGAATCGTCGATCGCCAGATACACCGTCCGCCGCACCGCCGAGCCGTCGGCGGCGCTGCCTCCGCCCAGCAGCGGCCTGCCGATCGCCACCGCCAGCGCCGCCACCAGCAGGCAGCGGCACGCCAGCAGCAGCCAGCGCTCCACGATCAGCCGCCGACGCGTCCGCTTGTACGCCTCGAGCAGAAACCGCATGGCGCCCCACGGCTGTGGTTGCCGCCGCCGCCGCATCAGCAGGTGGATGATGATCGGCAACGCCACCGCCGCGGCGCCCAGAGCGAACAGGCCGGGGTGCAGGAAGTTCACGCCGCCCCCCTTGCGCGATCAGGGGCGCAGCAGCCGCACGGGCCGGAGTGCATCTCCACGCGGCCGCTCATGCCTTGCTCCGCTTCAGTCGGGCATTCCGCCGCGCCAGGAAGGCCGACAGCGGCGGGCCCAGCCAGTCGTGCGTGGAAACCACCATGTAATCGAATCCAAACCCCCGGGCCGAGCGTTCCACGGCCTCCAGATGGCGGTTCATCGCTTCCAGGTAGGCCTCCCGGATCGCCCGCGGGTCCACCCGCAGCATCGGCTCGCCCTCCAGGCCCACAAACGGCGCCTCGCCCCGCAGATCAAACTCGCGTTCGGCCTTGTCCAAGACCTCGACCATGATCATGTCATGCCCCCGGAACTTGATCCGAGAGAGCGCGGCGCGGATCTGCTCGGGGTCGGCGAACAGATCCGAGATCAGCACGAACAAACAGCGGTTGGTCAGCTTGGCCAGCACCCGCTCGATCACCCGGGGCAGGTCCGTCGGCCGCTGCACCGCCTGCGCCGAGAGCGCCCCGACGATCTGCTTCCATGTGCCCTGCGCGCTGGACTGCCGCACCAGCCGCAGCACCTCATCAGCGAACACCACCAGCCCCACGCGGTCGCCCTGCCGCAGGCAGATGTAACTCATCGCCGCCGCCACCGCCGTCGCATGGTCGTACTTGCTCCAGTACGGCCGCCCGTCGGGGCTGGTCTTCCGCCCGGCGCCGCTGGCGTCCTCGAACGAGCGGCTGCCATAGTTCATCGAGCCGGAGGCGTCCACCAGGATCACCAGATCCAGGTTGGTCTCCTGCTGATACTGCTTGAGGTGCAGCTTGTCGGTGCGCCCATAGACCTTCCAGTCCAGGTGCCGCAGGTCATCCCCGGCCACATACGGGCGGTGCTGCGCAAACTCCACCGAGAAGCCCTGATACGGCGAGCGGTGCGCCCCGCTCATCACCCCTTCAACGATCATCTTGGCCCGCAGTTCCAGCGTGCCCAGCCGCGCCAGCGTCTGCGGGTGCAGATAGAGCTGCGCATCGCCGATCGGCAGTTTCGCCCCCGCCGCCCCCGTCGCCACCTCTGGCGTGGGTGCGGGCGCAGGCACGGATGTCGACCCGCTGGCTGGGGCTTGTTCGGCCATTGATCAACAGTAGATACGGCCCGGGCTCAACGCGCCGGCGAACCGCTGGTTCCGGCCGGGGCATCCGCCCCAGCGGCACCGCCCTTGCCGGCCCCGGCCCCGGTCTCCTCCAGCACCCGCCGCACGATCTCCTCCCCGTTCTTGCGCAGGTACTCCGTCAGCGCCGGGTTGCCCTCCGGGTCGTGCTTGTGGGCGCGGGACTCGGCCATCGAGGTCTCAAACGGCACCCCCTCAAAGGCCCGCCGATACAGCATGATGCACCCGCTGGTGCGTTCAGACCCGGCCGCGCAGTGCACCAGCACCGGGCGGTTGGCCAGATCGGCCACCAGCTTGAGCGCATCGATGTAGTGCTGTGGGTTGCCCGTCCCGTCCCCCTCCAGGCTGAACCGCACCCGCCGCACCCCCAGCGCCTGGGCCGTCCGCTGGGCCAGAATCTCCTCCGGGCTGCCCGGGGCGAACGCGCCCAGATCGATCACCAGCTTGATCTGGTTCTCCCGCACCACCTTGGCCATCATCGCCGATGACAGCCGGCCCGAGCGGTAGATCTGCCCCTGCTCAACCACCCCGAAGTTTCGCGGGATCACGTTGTCGCGGATGTTGTAGCGAAAGAACAGACCGCCGAGGGTCACCGCCGCGATGGCGATGAGCACGTGGCTGAGCAGGATGCCGCGTCGGGGTTGGTTCATGGATCACACCAAGCCTAGTGGCAGCCGCCGCTGCACACCCGGGGTACCGAACATTCACCCGCCCACACCCTGTCCCGCGGCCCAAAGCGGCAACAGTGGGGGGGCAGGGGGAAGGGGGGCCGGGGGGAGCCGCCCGGATACGCTCGACCCCGATGGCCCGTTCACTCCCCGCCGCTCTCTGCCTGCTTGGTGTGCTCGCGCTGCTGCCGCTGGCCGGCTGCGCCGCCGGGCGATCCACCGCCTCCAACCCATCACCCATGACCGCTCCCCCCTCCAGCACCGCCTCCACCACCCCGTCCACCGCCCCCGCCGCCCCGCAAACTGGCCTGCTCTTCCGCCAGGCCGTCGCCGGAGGCCTGGCCACCAAGTACGCCGTCTACGTCCCGCGCCAGTACGCCGCCGACCCCGCCAAGCGCTGGCCCCTGCTGGTCTTCCTCCACGGCCGGGGCGAGTGCGGCACCGAAGGCGTGCGGCAAACCGCCGTCGGCCTCGGCCCCGCCGTGCTCATCCAGCCCGACAAGTGGCCCTTTGTCATCCTCATGCCCCAGAAGCCCGACCCCGCCCGCCAGTGGGCCGAGTACGAACCCATGGTGCTCGATCTGCTCCGCGCCACCGCGACGGAGTTCAACACCGACCCGCAGCGGACCTACCTCACCGGCCTCTCCCAGGGCGGCGCCGGCACCTGGGCCATCGGCAGCAAGCACCCGCAGCTGTTCGCCGCCCTCGCCCCTGTCTGCGGCTATGGCGACGCGCCCGCGCTCGCCCCCGGCCTGGTCGGCAAGCCGATCTGGACCCTCCACGGCGAGAAGGACGACGTTGTGCCCCCCGAGCGCACCCGCGTGATCGTCTCCGCCGTGCAGGCCGCCGCCGGCCCCGATCGCGCCGGGCTGCTCAAGGCGACGTACCTCCCCGACGCCAACCACAACTCCTGGGACGCCGCGTACCGGCAGTTCGATCTGGGCGCCTGGCTGCTCAGCCACCGGCTGGACCGCTGAAGCCCGCTTGACTCGCCCGCCTTACTCGCCCCTTTACTCGCCACGCTCAATCAGCAGACTCACCCGCAGCGTCTCGGCGATGCTCCACGCCTGCGCCGGGCACCCCGCCGCCCGCTGCGGCCGCTCGGTGGTGTCATCCCCGTCGTACACCTCGGCCAACTGCCCCAGGCAGCCGCCTTCCATCGCCCGCAGCAGCGGGGCCAGCAGTTCGCGTGCCTGCGCCCGCGCCTCAGATGAGAACCCGCCCGCCCGCAGCGTCGCCTCCGCCAGCGGGCCGGCCAGCCACGGCCACGCCGTGCCGTTGTGATACGCCGCGTCGCGGTCGAACATCCGCCCCTCAAACCGCCCCTTGTACCCCGCGTCGCCCTGCTCCAGCGTCCGCAAGCCGTGCCGCGTCCACAGCCGCTCGCGCACGCACTTGACCACCGCCTGCTGCTGGCTGGGGTTCAGCGGGCTGTGCGGCAGCGACACCGCGAAGATCTGATTCGGCCGCACCTGCGTTGAGGGCCGCCAGCCGCCCGGGGCCGCGTGGTCGGGCGTCAGGCAGTCAAACAGGCACTGCCGCTGCGGGTTCCAGAACCGCGTCGCGATGGTCGGGCCGATCTTGTCCGCCAGCGCCGTCATCTCGTTGCGAAGCCCGGTGCGGTGCGGGCCCGCCGCCACCGCCAGCGACCGCAGCGCGTTGTAGTACAGCGCGTTGATCTCGATCGCCTTGCCGTGCCGGGGCGTGAACACCACCCCGTCGCGCTTGGCGTCCATCCACGTCAACTGCGTGGTGTGGTCGCCGGAGGCGATCAGCCCGTCCTCCGGATCGGCGCCGATGCCAAACGCCGTGCCGGTGCGATACGCGTGCATCACATCCAGGCACGCCGGCAGCAGTTCCTTGTTGAAGGTGCTCTGGTCCTTGCTGGCCGCCAGATACCGGCAGCACGCATGCACGAACCACAGCGAGGCGTCCACCGTGTTGTAGTGCGGCCGCCCGGTGTAATCGTCGAACACGTTGGGCACCAGCCCGCCGGATTGCTCGCTCCCCGCCGGCCCGCCGCCCCGCGCTGCGCTGAACAGCAGCAGCAGGCTGCGTGCCTCTTCGTGCCGCCCGGTGCACAGCAGCAGGCCCGGCAGCGAGATCATCGTGTCCCGCCCCCAATCAGCAAACCACGGATACCCCGCGATGATGCTCGCCGGGAAGTTCGCCGCCGGACTGGTCGCCCCCGTCCCCCCGGTCCCCCCCGTCGCCCCCGTCCCCCCCGTCGCCCCCGCGGCTCCGTGCATGCCGCCGCCCGAGGCCGCGACGCCTGCGGGGTGCGCCGCAGCCCCAGCTGCGCCCGCCATGCCCGTGCTCGGCGGCAGCCGCCGGATCACAAAGTCGTCCGCCGCCGCCACCAGGCGGTCCAGCGATCCGCCCACCATGTTCGTCTCCGTGGCCGTGCTGGCGGCGACCTTGGCCCCCTCGCCCCCGCGCGTCCGCGTGACCAGTTCGCCCAGCCGGGCCCGGTTGGCGGCCACCACCGCATCGAAATCGCGCGGGTCGGCCGGCCGCAGCCCCGCCGCAATCGTCAGCCGCGCCGGCGAGATCCCGTCAGACGCGGTGCAGCCGGAGAAATCCGCCGTGAACGTGCCGGGGTGAAACAGATCCTCCAGGAAGTCGTATCCGCGCTCACGCTCGGTGTCATACTGGAAGTTGTACCACCATTGTTCCAGCGGGGTCACGCTGCCGCTGTCTGCCGCCAGATGCAGATCGGCCTCGGGCGAGTGGATCGTCAGCAGCCGTGCCGAAGCCTCAACGTGAAAGCGGTTGCGGGCCGTGTCCCGCAGGATCAACCCGTGGAAGTCGCGCAGCGCCACCAACGGACGAATCACCAGCCGCAGCAGCCGGGGCGGCCGGTGACCCGGCAGCACCGTCGCCGTGTACCGCACCATCGCCGCCGACGGCGTCATCGTTCCCGCGTGCCCTCCCGGCCCCCCCGGCCCCCCCTGTCCGCCTTCGCCGCCCTTGGCCCCTCCACCGCCCTGCTCGCCCGCTTTGCCTCCGCCACCCGCCACTCCCGCCCGCGCCAGCACCAGTTCCTTGCACAGTTCCACCGGCCCGAAGCGGTAGTACCACCGGCACGACACATCCTTCTCAAACCGCTTGAGCAACTGGTCCCCGCGCGGGTGCAGTTCACCCGGCCGGAAGCGGAAGCACGACAGATCAAACCGCTGCTCGTTGGGCGAGTCCGGATCAATGATCGCCGACTCCGCCAGCGCCGACAGCATCATCAGCCGCTGCACCGGCGGACGCAGCGGCGCCACCAGCACGCCGTGATACCGCCGCGACATCGGCCCCAGCACCGTCCCCATGGCAAACCCGCCGTCCCCGCTGGTCAGCAGCCACTCGGTGGCGGCCAGCGCTTCAGGGTCCCCCGTGTTCTCCACCACATAGCTCGGCAGCGAAGTCATAGTGTCAGGGTATTGATCGACCACTCCCGCCGCACACCCCTACGGGCATTCACCCGTCCCACTGTCTTCATGATCCCAGCGAGCGCGAAGCGACGATCAGCGACTCCAGCGACCGCTCGGCCTGCTCCGCCCCGCCCACCGGCAGCCAGTTCCGCCGCTGCGCCTCCTTCCACCACCGCCGCAGGGCAGTGGTCCACTCCGCTTCGCCAAAGTCCGCCGGCGGTTGGCCCAGGGCCAGCATCACGCCATGAAACGCCGCCCGTGCCGCCTGCTCGGGGGTGATCTGCTTCCACCCCGGCGATGCTTCCACCAGCGCCGCCCCGGCCGAGGCCGCATCCCCCGCCGGTGCCCCGTGGTCGGCCAGCACCAGCACCCGCCGCGTCGCGTAGCTGAACGCCGCCCGCCCGATCACCTCACTCAGCCGCTTCTCCCCGCAATCCACCGCGTTCAGCCCGCCCGCCGCCGCTGCCTGCGCCCGCGCATACGCCGAGGCGTACACCCGTGCCGTGCATGAGAGCATCCCCGGCAGATCCGCGCTGCGTGAACTCCGCCGGATCCGGTACCCCGCCACCACCTCCCCGCAGTGCGTCCACCGCACACCCGCCTCGGCCATCCGCAGCCACATGTCGGTGTCCTCCACCACCGGCAGTGACGAATCAAACCGCAGCGCCGGCAGTCCGCTCCCCGCCGGCGGGCGATACACCGTCCGGGGCACCAGATGCCCGTGCACCACGAAGAACACCGACCCCAGCAACTCCTGCAGACCCACCGTGCGATACCGCGCCGTCTGCCGCCCCAGCACCCGCCCCCGCTCGTCGCACAGGTCAAAGTCCCCGAACGCCGCACCCTCCGCCCGCTGCGCTGCGTCGTGCAGAGCCTCCAGCCCGCCGGGCAGCATCCAGTCGTCCGCGTCCAGCAGCAGGATCGATCGCCCGTCGGCCGCGTCAATCCCCGCGTTCCGCGCCGCCGACACGCCCCGCTGCGGCTGGTGCAGCAGCGTCAGCCGTGTGTCGCGCTCGGCCATGCGGGCCACAATCGCGGCACTGTTGTCGCTGCTGCCGTCATCCACGATCACCGCCTTCCAGTTGGTGAACGTCTGGCTCTGCAGGCTGGCCAAGGTCTCGGCGATCGTCCCCTCGGCGTTGTGCAGCGGAATCACCACGCTCACCGCCGGGGCGCTGCCCCCGCCCACCCCCGCCCCACCCCGCGTCGGCCGCACCTTGGCATCCGGCGGAATCTCCCCGCCGGGCCGGGGGGTGCCGGGCTGATGGGTGTCGTCAGACCGCGGGTTGGACCGTTCGTCGCTCATGCTTCCGGTGTATCGGTTCGCCGGGCCCGGGCCGTCCGCTCCTTGTCGCCTGCCCCGCCGGCCCCGCGACGGTCGCTGCCACCGGTCGCATTGGGGGCAAACGCCGCCCGCCGCCGGTCGTTGCGCCGAGGTCGCCGTGCCGATGACTCTCTCTCCGACCCCCCCCCGTTTTCATCGGAGCCCCAAACATGCCCCTGATTTCCCACCAGACCACCCCCGCTCCGACCGCCCCTGCAGCTCCCGTGCAGGCCTCGCCCGCCGCCACCACCCCCGCCGATCGCCGCCACCACCCCCGCCTGTCTGTGCAGCGGGCCGCCAAGGTGCTGTGCAACCAGAGCCAGCGCTTCCTCGCCGCCGTCACCGAGGACCTCTCCGTGGGCGGCGCCCGCGTCCGCGTGGAGAGTCAGCGGCCCTTCGCCATCGGGGACAGCGTCAAGGTCGGCATCGCCTGGAGCCAGTCGGGCATTATCCGGACCGACCAGCTCATCGAGGCCAAGGTCGTCCGTGTGGACCCCGTCCTCGCCCTGGCCGACGCCGCCGGCGCCACCTCCTCGCCCATCTCCGGTCCGGCCATCCGCCTGGGCCTGGCCTTCGCCCACGCCGCATCCTCGGCCACCCCGGCCAAGGCCGCCGCCTGACCCCTTGCGCGATCGGCTCACCCGCCGGACCATCGGCCGTCCGCTCGGCTCGCCCTCGCGTCCGTACCCTGCTGGGCACATGCTCTGGCAGCCGGCCCTTCCCGAGTCCTACACCCGAGCCACCCCGGCGGATCTGGCCCGCGCCATCGCTGCGCGACGCGCCGAACTGGGCAGCAAACTCCTGATCCTCGGCCACCACTACCAGACCGACCAGGTCATCGCCCATGCCGACATCACCGGCGACTCCCTGAAGCTCTCCCAGGCCGCCGCCGAACGCATCGCCGCCTCCGGGGCCAAATTCGTCATCTTCTTGGGCGTGCACTTCATGGCCGAGACGGCCGACATGCTCACGCCCGACAGCGTCGCGGTCATCCTGCCCGACCTCTCCGCCGGCTGCTCCATGGCCGACATGGCCGACTACGACGAGGCCGTCGCCGCCTGGGAGGCCCTCACCGGCGAACTGAAGAAGCAGAAGTTCAAGGGCCGCATCATCCCCGTCACGTACATCAACTCCTCCGCCGCCATCAAGGCCTTCGTGGGCGAGCGGGGCGGCGCGGTGTGCACCAGTTCCAACGCCGCCTCGGTGCTGCAGTGGGCATTGGCCGGTGGCGAGCAGCCCCTCAAGGCCGGCGAGTCCGTCAAGGTCCTCTTCCTGCCCGACCAGCACCTCGGCCGCAACACCGCGGCACAACTGGGCATGGACGTGACCACCGCCACCGCGCTCTACGACCCGCGCCGCACCGCCAAGGGCGAGGCCCTGGGCGGCATGACCGCCACCCAACTCAAGGCGGCGCAGGTCCTGCTCTGGGCGGGCCACTGCTCGGTGCACAAACTCTTCCGGCCCGAGCACTGCCGCCAGATCCGCGAGGACGAAGCCGCCCGCAAGGTCCCCGTCGCCGAACGCACGACCATCCTCGTGCACCCCGAGTGCGCCAAGGAAGTGGTGGACCTGGCCGACCTGGCCGGCAGCACCGAGTTCATCATCCGCACCATCGCCCAGGCCAAGCCCGGCTCCTCCTGGGCCGTGGGCACCGAGACGCACCTGGTCAACCGCCTGACCGCCTCGGCCGCGGCGCGGGGGGTAAAGGTTCGCATCCTGTCTGACTGCCAGTGCCTGTGCACCACGATGTACCGGATCGACCAGCCCCACCTGCTCTGGGTGCTGGACAACCTGGCTCAGGGCAAGGTGGTCAACCGCATCACCGTCCACCCCGAGGCCCGCCGCCTGGCCCTGCTGGCCCTGGAGCGAATGCTCAAACTCTCCGCAGGCAAGCAGGCCCCGGCCGTGAAAGACAGCACCCGCTTCCCCGAGCCGGTGAGCGTGGATTAGGCGGCCCGCCTCCGGCGTGGACAACGCTCAACACCTCACGCATCTCCGCCACGCCGCCAGATCAGCCTCAGCCTGAAACACCCGCCCGCACTCCGGGCACGGCCGGCCGTCCGCCACCTGCGACAAGTCATACGCACACTGCACGCACAACCGCCCACTGCTGGCCTGCAGGGCTCGCCGAAGTGCCCGATGCTTCGATATCAACCACGGGATCACCAGCAGCCACGCCGACGACAAGAGCGCGTGAGGCACCTGCTTGAACCACGGCCACACTTACCCAAGCACGCTCGACAAGGCTGAACCCACCACCACACCAACCGACACGGCGCACGGAATCACCACGCCGACCCGCACATACGCCCGAGGCACGGATGTCCACAGACGCTTCACGCACCACTCCACCGAGAAGGCCCACACGACCATTCGATCATTGGGAACCGCCCCTCCTCCGACCCCGTCTGCCACCACATGCGAGGCGCCCGCCTGACCGCACGCGGCACGATCAGCAAACTGGCGCCGGCTCATGTGCGTGCGCTCTCATCGACCGCTCCGCGTCGCCTCGCCACCATCTTTGCCTGAAGCGCCGCATCCCAACCCGTCGCCCAATCCCAGGGCCCGTGCCCGGTCACTCAGCCGGTGGGGCCGGCGACCCAAGCCGGTGCTTTTGCCAGAAATCGTCAAGCAGCCTGAATGCCGCATCGACGTCAAGCGTCGATGCTCCCGCCTCCGCTGCCATGGCTGGGAACTCGTGGCGCCATGATGCTGGAGGCGGCTGAAGCACCGTCGGAAGCGGATGTCGATTTCGACGCTCGAACGTCTCAACCAAAGCATGTCCAACGGCCACAGGGTCCAGGCTTCCCCGCTCGATCAGCACCACGAGATCCACCAGGTCCTTGGAACGGGTGTTCTCGCGGCCCGTCCATGGGAACGTGTAGGCGTGGATCTTCTCGGCAAACTGCTGGGCTTTGGGGATGGCCGCCGCACGGGCCGGCGCAATGCCCGCGAAGTCGAGCAGGTTGTCCCCTTCCAGCGACTCGGCGCCGCCCAGAACAGGATCCCCGAAGCCAACATCCAGGTGAAAACGCGCAAAGTCTCGCCCGTCCAGTCTCGCCACCACGCCGAACACGCCGCCCCCGCCCGGTGCCGCTTGAATCTCGTCCCTCGCCGGTTGGATCAGAAACTCGAAGAAATCGCCAAGCGGTACCTCGGCGGCCGTCTGAAGAGATTGGTGCACTTCGTCCAGCCTCTGCCTCAGTCCCCCAGTCGGGACGGGCTCGCCCACCGCAAGATCCACGTCTCGCGTAGTTCGTGCCTTCGGGCGGAATCGCAACTCCATTGAATAGCCGCCCTTGAGTAGCCAGGGTGGATCTGCCGCACGGAACAAGCGGGCCAGAAGACGCTCGATTGCGACCTTGAGCCTCAGCCCCTGAATCTGAACGCCACGCTCAGTCGCCACGGCCTTCAAGCGTGTCTCCAGCGATTGCCGAAACGCCGCCGCGTTGCTGTACGACTTGGCCATCACTTTGCCTCCGTCGGCAGTTTCCTGCCCGCCCCGGCCTCGCGTGCACGCAGCAACCCCGCTCCCTGCTCACGCCGTATCAGCCCTCGCTCCGTCGCTGCTGAGACCGCCACCATCAACTGCTCGCGAGAGAGCGACCCATCGGCGGCCAGATCTTGCAGTGTTCTCAGCGGTGTTGTCACGCGGAAGCCGAACATCTCTTTGGAGTCTCCGGCCTCCACCTTCCCCTTGTGCAGACGGCAGCCTTTGGGCGCTCGCTTGCGAAACACGCGCGGAACCGTGAGGTGGATCTCCCCCGGAATCAACTCGCCCAAGTCGTGAAGGCTCAGGGCCGTCTGGTGCGATACCGTGCCCTGTGGCCGGTCATTCCGGTCCCTCGTCCAGAGCCAGAGCCTGACAAGGTCGTCATGCTCGGAAGTCGGCAGAGTCGCGATGCGATACAGCCCGCGTCCGCTGCGCTCGAAGTTCCCCGCGCTCACGTGATAGGCCAGATGCGCTGTGCCGTAACCGGCCACACCTGCCTGCTTCGCCGTGAAATAGCCCCCCTGGGTCACCGCCAGAGCGGTCAGGGATCGGAGAGCGTCTTTTTGGTCTCTGTACGTCATGCGTAAATACTCAAATTATTTGAGTTTTTATGCGCCTTCAGATCGATGGTCAAGAGCGCTGGCACGTGCGGACTCACCTCCGTTCATGCCGCCTCCCCGCCTTCTTTGGCTGCCCCCCGAACCCAATCCACCAATCTCATCCGTACAGAATCCTGTCATCCGTCGCCCTCCGCTCCAACCAAAAGACCGATAACATCTGACCGGCCATCCACATCACCTCCGCGTTCCGCGCCATCCCCCTCGCTCGCACATCACAGTTTCTCCCGTAATAAGGGGGAATCCGGTCGACTTTTCCACATGCACCCCCCTCAAAACCTCTGGGACATGGTGAACACCCGCACAATTGCCAGTCTTCGCTGCCCATCTCCCGATCCCCACCTTCCCCGCCCGCCAACCCATGCCGCTTATCCACATACACCCTGTATCTTGAACATCTGAGGACGCGGGAGCCTCAGCACCCCCAGTGACGCGGCGAGCGCAGCGAGCTGCGTCACTGGGAACCCGGACCCCGAGACCGTACACACCCTGGTG
>Ga0209972_10000703_pt1 | contig 32917 bp, 29 predicted proteins | sample NOAtaG_7_FD_187302 | JGI IMG/M metagenome (GOLD analysis project Ga0209972, IMG submission 187302) | Freshwater lake microbial communities from Lake Erie, under a cyanobacterial bloom - NOAA_Erie_Diel1S_2200h metaG (SPAdes) (version 2) | ecosystem: Environmental > Aquatic > Freshwater > Lake ...
GGAAGATGCTTGAACTTGATGCCATGGGATTCAACAAGTGATTTCAATTCATCATGATTTCCCACTACGAGCGGAATCTCGATAGGGAGTTCTCCAAGTTCAAGTAGATAGAGTAAATCGCGAAGGCAGTGGCTCTCTTTTGTGACCATCACAAGGGCGCGCTTTGGGGTGGCGTTATCGCGGAGGTTGAGAACAGGATTGAACCTCGCTAATCCATCTGCCAGAACCTCATGAGCTATTTCGAGAGAGGAGTTGGTCTCAAAGCGAGTCCGCATCACGAAGGAGTTGGTGACAGGGTCGGTGAACTGTTGGTTCTCGATGATGTTGCCCGATGCGGCCAAGACTGAACTCGTCATCGCATGCACGATGCCGGGTTGGTCTGCGCATTGCAGCGTTGCGATCAAATCCACCGCAGGATTCTACCCGCGTGAATTAGGTCAGTGATTTATCTGGAATCGCTTAAGCGAGCGGGGCGCCCACCAATTTCTTTCACCAAAGAGTCTCATAAGCGCTGGAACCAAGAATGCACGAATTAGCGTGGCATCAAGCAGAATCGCAAATGCAACACCGAAGCCCATCATTTTGATTGATGTAACGCCGCTAATGACAAATGCAGCGAAGACAACCGCCAGAATAAATGCAGCTGCGGTAATGATGCGAGCTGATTTCTGGAGGCCCAGGGCAACAGCATCAACATTTGATTTCCCAGCATCATGTTCCTCCTTGATGCGGGAGAGCAAGAAGACTTCGTAGTCCATAGATAAACCAAATGCCACAACAGCGATAAGCACCATAGTGTTGGTATCAAGCGATCCAGTTTCATTAAAGTCACCGACAAGAAACTTGAAGTTTCCATCGATGAAAATCCAGGTCAAAATACCCATGGTCGCCGCGAGGGAAGTGAAATTAAGAATCACTGCCTTGATTGGCAAGAGAATGGATCCAGTGAATGCAAAAAGTAAGAGCAAGACTGTAATCATGATCCAGCCAATAACGGCAGGAAGAGTCTCTGAAATTGCACTTTGTGTATCTGCGTAATCAGCAGCAGCTCCACCAATGAGAGTTCCCTCAGGAGCAGAAATATCTCTGAGTTTGAGAATTAACTCTTCACCTTCTGGAGTTCTGGGTTGCATGGAGTGAATTGCAACAACTCGGGCGCTGGCACCGACAACTTCGGGTTGGCCAACTCGAATAATCCCAGGAGTTGCGGCAACTCTGGTCATGAAGGAATTGATTTCTTCGGTTTGTGAGGCGCCATTCGGGAAGACAATTTCAATGGGGTTGCTCTCTTGACCAGGGAATTCATCTGCGATGAATTGAGAAGCGATATAAGCCCGATCAGACTTTGGTAAAACTCCGCTATCAACTTGGCTAAATTTGATATTGGTAATTGGCGCAATCAGCACGAAGAGGATTGCAAGAGAAGCGGTAACAACGCTCACAGGACGTCGCATGACAAAACGAGCGACCCGGGCCCAGCGGCCATCCTCTTTCTGAACGATTGCGTTCTTGCGAACGACGCCCTTATTAATCTTGGTTCCTAACAGCGCCAAAATCGCTGGAAGTGGAATAAGTGCGCCCAACACAGCAAGTGCGACAACGGCAGCGCCGGCATACCCCATGGATTTCAAGAAGTTTTGTGGGAAGAACGTGAGAGAGATCAAGGTAAGAACGACAGTAAGTCCAGAGTAGAAAACCGTCTTTCCAGCGCTGCGCAAAGTATTCACAATTGCGCTCTCGTTATCCAAACCTTTAGCTAGCTCTTCTCGGAAACGGTTTACCATCAAAAGTGCGTAATCAATACCTAATCCCAACCCCAAACCTGTTGTGAGATTAAGAGCAAAGATGCTGACATCAGTCACAAGTGTGAGCAGATACATGACAAGGAAAGTTCCCAAGATTGCAGTAACGCCCACTAGCAACGGCATCGCAGAAGCTGCCATCGCTCCAAATACGAAGAGTAGAAGTAAGAAAGTTAGTGGAATAGAGATAGCTTCAGAGATCTTGAGATCATTTTGGATTCGACCATTAATTGCGTTAGCAAAGACCGCTCCACCCGATGCATACACTTCAACGTTTTCAAAAGCGCCGTCATATTTCTTCTGGTATTCACCGCCGAGCTTGTCTACTTCGGTGAAGTCCGTAGATTTCAAGTAAACGAAGATGAAGCCAGCATTTCCATCCTTGCTCTTAAAAGCAGGAACTCCTCCAGCTGACCAATAAGAGATGACATTTTCAGCGCTAGATTCACTGCGGACTTGAGATTCAATTTTCTGAGCAGATGCGACAACTTCTGGATCATCAACGGATTTATCTTTGCCATCAACGACAAGAACAATGGCTGGGTCTTTCACTTTAAAGGTTTCGTCTAGATATTCCCAGACCTTGGCTGAATCGCTGTTGGGGTCTGAGTAGCCACCGGAATCAAAGCGGCTGAAGACTTGGGAGCCGATGCCGCCTGCTAGGACTGTGGCGAGCAGAAAGAGCGAGAGAACCGCTTTCTTGCGCTTCGCAATGAGATGACCCAGACGTTCAAACATATCTACCCCTTCGAATATCTATACAGTGTTCAGATTATTGAGTTCTATTTGAACATTGTCAAGTTATGGAGCATGATTTGGCCATGGCGCAAAAAGCAGCTCTTAAGTCCTCCTATCATCACGGAGATCTTGAGAGTGCGCTCATCGAAGCAGCTATCTCTTTAGTAAGAAAATATGGACCAGATCACCTTTCCTTGCGCGCGGTATCGGCCGAGGTTGGAGTTAGCCCAAGTGCGAGCTATCACTATTTTCAAGATAAAGATTCCTTAGTCTCCGCTGTGGGTGAAGTCTTATTTGAACAACTAGCAGAGATGCAAGAACAGGCTATTTCTAGAATCACAGGTACTGGTGCACGAGGGGCAAAAGATCGTTTTGAAGCTATGGGAAGTGCTTACTTTAAGTGGGCGTTGGCAGAACCAAATCTCTATCGTTTGATCTTCGGCGGATTCTGTGAATATCATCAAAACCATAGTGAAAGCAAAGCGTGGAAATTACTAGAGCAAGGTCTAGATAACTTGGTAAGAGAAGGTTTGATCACTAAGAGCGCCCGCCAAGGTGGCGAAGTTATGGTCTGGTCTGCTGTTCATGGAGCAAGTTCGCTCATCATCGAAGGTTTAATGCCAAAGAATTCTTTCCCACTTGTCATTAAGGGTGTACAACGTTCGCTGGGTATGAAATGAGTGAATTTCTTCCATCAGTTACATCCGATGAGATCGATTTAGAAAAAGATGATTCCAGAGATGATGAGATAAAGGGAGATAAACCCCCTCATCACGGATAACTACTCGCTCGTCTTAGGAGTCGAGGAAGTGGTTGGAGCAGGTGGAGTTGCAGTTGGTTTGGACTCACTCTTTTTTGCTTGGGAATCGGTCTTATAAAACCCAGATCCTTTGAAAACAATCCCCACATTCGAGTAAATCTTGCGGACATCTTTGCCGCACTCAGGACAGACTGAGATCGCAGCATCTGTGAAGGATTGCACTACCTCGAAGGCGTGATCGCAAGCGTTACATTGGTACTGATATGTAGGCACGGGCGTAATCTTAGGGATGTACTTTTGCCTAGGCGAATTGAGTTAGAGGTCCTGAAGTGTTCTTCGATATAGCCAACACAGCGTTATCTGTATTAGTGGTTGGCTCGCTGATTTCAATTTCTTTTCTACTTCCAGAACGTGGCGGTTATTTGCTGGACTCGTCCGACCGCACCAAGACTTTCCTTAAAGTGACCTCAGGATTATGGGTTATTGCTGCGATTGGAAATCTCTTATCAACACTGGCAAATATCTTTGAATCAAATCTCAGTGAGGTTCTTCAAGCCACAATCATTCGTTCATTCATTACGCAAGTCACCTTAGGAAAACTCCTTGCATATCAAGTGGTTGTGGCGCTTCTCGTCTTTCTACTTTCATCGCGGATAAAGCGGAATGGTGGAGGGTTCTGGTTGATGGTTATTGCGTTGACCGGATTACTTGCCCCCGTATTTCAGAGCCATTCAAGTTCATTGGGAAGTCATAGCCTTGCGATTGGTTCGCTTCTTATTCACGTTTTGGCGCTGACGTGCTGGATTGGAAGTGTTGTTGCACTTCGCTTGATGGCAACGGAAGATCAAGCCCTCGCGTTTCCTCGAGTTTCATCGATCGCGCTCTGGTCTTCAACTGCAGTTGTCTTGAGTGGCGTGGTTAATGCTTGGACGCGATTAAGAATGAGTGATAGCTGGTTTACTAGTTATGGAGCGATGGTTGCAGTAAAAGTCACTCTCACAATCGCGGTCTTGATTCTGGCTAGCAAGCTTCGTAAAGGCATTAATCTGCAATGGTTACTTCCTTTTGAAGTTGGATTGATGTCTGTAATTCTTGGAATCGGGGCGGTCCTCAATCGCTTTACGCCCGAGGAAACTACTCCAACTACTTTTGATCGAGTCCGAGAGTTAACGGGTATTTCAATGCCACCGGAACCCACACTCTCTCGAGTCTTCTTCGAGTATGAAGCAAATGGTCTCATTCTTGGAATGTTGGTTTTTGTGACTGCACTTTACATACGTGGTGTTGTTGCACTTTCGCGTCGCGGGGATAAGTGGCCAGTCGGAAGAACAATCTCTTTTGCAATTGGAATAAGCCTTCTTGATTATGCGACGAGCGGGGGATTAGGACTCTACGCTCATTTCTCATTCCAGTATCACATGATTGCTCACATGGTTTTGAGCATGATTGCGCCGATTGCAATCATCTTGAGCGCGCCAATAACGCTTGCGCTCCGAACTCTTCCGATAGGACGCACTAAAGAGGAACGAGGCGCTCGCGGTCTACTCATTTCGTTCCTGCATTCAAAACCAACCGCAGTTTTGACCCATCCTGTAGTAGCGCTAGCGATCTTTGATGGATCACTCTTTGCGCTCTACTTCACGCCTTTATTTGGAGATTTGATGTCAGGTCACTTCGGGCACCTGATTATGGATCTCCATTTCATTGCCGCAGGTTTACTTTTCTTCCATGTCATTGTTGGGATAGATCCCAATCCAAGAAAAGTTCATCATTTAGTGAGAGTTGTGATCTTGCTAGCTGCTATGAGTATTCACGCCTTCTTCTCAGTAGCGCTCATGTCAGCAAACACTCTCATTGATGGTGGGTATTACCAACTTCTTGATCGACCTTGGGCCACAGATTTACTGAGCGACCAGAAAGTCGGTGCAGGAATCGGTTGGGCGATGGGAGAGATTCCGATTGTTGTGGCTCTCATCGCAACCTTTATTCAATGGATGAGAAGCGATGCACGCGAGGCAAAGCGGGCTGATAAGAGATCCGCCACAGATCTAGCGGAATACAACGCTTATCTCGAGAAGCTAGCATCGCGAGAAGATAAGTAGTATTCGCACCATGGAATCGCTCTTCACTCTGCCTGAGGAATATCAAGCATTGCGCGAGAGCGTTCGCGCGCTTGCAGATAAGAAGATCCAACCTTTTGCACATGATGTAGATGCCAATGCGCGCTTCCCACAAGAAGCGCTTGATGCCTTACAAAGCGCTGGTTTAGCAGCCGCTCACGTTCCCACGCAATACGGTGGCGAAGGTGCAGATGCGCTTGGCGTTGTCATCATTATTGAAGAGGTAGCGCGAGTTTGCGCATCATCCTCATTGATTCCGGCAGTAAACAAACTTGGCTCAGTTCCTCTGATGTTGGGCGGAAATGAAGAACAGAAGAAGCGTTGGCTTACTCCACTCGCCCAAGGAAAAGGTTTCTCCTATTGCCTCTCTGAATCCGAAGCGGGTTCCGATGCAGCTGCGATGAAAACGCGCGCAGTACGTAAGGGTGATGGATGGGTATTGAACGGAAGCAAGAAGTGGATCTCACATGCTGGCTTCTCAGATTTTTACACTGTCCTTGCATCAACTGATCCGGAAAAAGGTTCAAAGGGAATTACCGCTTTCGTTGTAGAGAAGAGCGATGCAGGAGTCTCCTTCGGTGCACACGAGAAGAAGATGGGCTTTAAAGGTTCACCAACTCGTGAGGTCTATTTTGATAACGTCGAGTTTGGCGATGACCGCCGCATTAGTGAGATCGGTGCTGGTTTTGCATTGGCAATGAAAACTCTTGACCATACACGTATCACTATTGCTGCCCAAGCTTTAGGAATTGCACAAGGTGCATTTGAAGTTGCTACAAAGTATGCGCATGAGAGAAAACAATTCGGAAAGCCGATCTTTGATTTTCAAGCGGTTCAATTTATGTTGGCAGATATGGCGATGGAGATCGCTGCCGCTCGCCAACTCACTTACGCGGCTGCAAGTAAGAGTGAAGACCTTGCTAGCGATCTCACCTTCTTCTCTGCAGCATCGAAGTGCTACGCGACCGATGTCGCAATGAAAGTAACGACCGATGCAGTTCAAGTGCTTGGTGGATATGGATATGTAAGCGACTATCCCGTCGAGCGAATGATGCGCGATGCCAAGCTCACTCAGATTTATGAAGGTACCAATCAGGTCCAACGCCTCGTGATGGCGCGAAACCTCAATTCTGTTCTGTAAACCGCACCAGAATTTCCGCCGTTGCAGCAGCGTCGACGCGCTGGTCGTGAACTTCTCGCGGAACTTCTTCACTTGTTAATTCACCTGGATATACCAACGCCACTTTCCAGGCCTTAGTTCGCGCAAGAGCGCGATCGTATGAACCGCCGCCCTGCCCCAAACGATTGCCTTGGCGATCAACATGAAGTGCAGGAACGATCACGACATCGATATCTCCGGTGTAAATATCGCCGACGGGTTCGTGAACTAAGCCTCGGGAGATGAGATCTTCATTTCTTCCACTCCAGATAACCCAATCGAGATCTTTATCATCTCGTAATCGCGGCAAGAGTAATTTTTTCCCAAGTGCAATGAGCGCTTGATTGAGATCATGAGTATTGGGTTCATCTCCATAGGAGAAGTAGCTCGCGACGACCAGCGCACTCTTTACTTCGCTAGCGTCCAGCAGATGTTCCCAACTCGAATCAACAAGAAGAAACTCTCGCTCTGCGCGAAATCTCTTTCGCAATTCTGACTTGATTTGCGTCACGGAGTTAGTTGAATCCACGGGAATAGCGTAGGTTCAAAGTATGGTTGCGGCGTGAGCGAAACGATAAAGGTCGCAGACTTAGCTGCTGAATTACTGGCGCTAGCCAAGCCACTTGCAGCATTTGATATGCCGCTGCTTGATGCACATGGCGCGACTCTTGCTCTTGATGTGACGTCGGGCGAACGAGTAGTAATGAAATCTGGCTCTCGAATTAGATCCACTCAGATTGGATTAGCAGCATCGTTGGGACTCGATCATCTTCCAACGCGTCCCCAGCCCCGAGTTGTAGTGGTCTCTGTTGGCGATGATTTAGTAGAACCGGGCTCACCTCTTCGCGATGGCGAAGACGAATTTGAAACTAACTCATGGTTGCTAACCACCGCAGTAAAAGAAGCGGGCGCAGTTGGATATCGAGTACACACAATTCCGGAGAAAGCTGAAGCGCTCAAAGATATTGTTGAAGATCAACTAGTGCGCTCTGATCTCATTGTGATTTGCGGTGAGAGCCATGATGAATCTTTTGATCTCATTCACTCGGTTTTATCCCAACTCGGAACTGTCCGCGAAGTCGCTCCGCTTATAGAGGGTACGGGACGCCATGCTTTTGGAGCTATCGGTCCAGATAAAACTCCAGTCGTAGCGCTACCGGGTGATCCAATATTTGCTTACATCTCCACAGAACTTTTTATTCGTCCGATGATCCGAAACATGATGGGCTTGTATGACATCCATCGCCCTGTGATTAAGGCAACGCTCACCAATGATGTTGCCAGCGAAACCGGACGGCACTCATTTATTCGGGGAATTCTCTCAACCGACAATCCCAACCGCAGACTCATCACTGCCATAGAGAATCAAGGTGATCTCGTTGGTTTATCCGATGCAACGGGTCTGATTGTGATCCCAGAATCTGCCAGCGGTGCACGCGCCGGTGAAGAAGTAGATGTACTTGTTCTAGAGCGTAGGTTTAATTAGTTCTCATGGCTCGCGTTTCACGCAACCAATGGCCCCTAGTACTTGCAGAGGGTGAATTAACTTTACGTCCGTTACGAATAAGAGATCGCGGAGCCTGGCTCTCGGTGCGACGGAAGAATCGGGAATGGTTAACCCCATGGGAGGCAACATCTCCGATTTCAGAAGAGAATCGAAACCTTCCGACCTTTATTGAAATGGTGCAGTTTCATAACCGCGAGGGCAGAGCTGGTCGATCCATCTCACTTGCTATCTGGTTTAACCGAGAACTTATCGGCCAGATTACTTTGGGTGGCATTTCTTATGGCGCCTATCGTGGTGGTCATATTGGTTATTGGATCTCCCAGGACTATGCGAATAAGGGGCTCACAACGCGAGCCGTACGAGAGGTCACTCGATACGGGTTGGAAGAACTTCGTTTACACCGCATCGAAATTAATCTAAGACCTGAGAACTCAGCTTCGAAAAGAGTGGCAGAAAAAGCAGGTTATATCTTTGAAGGTTTACGTCCCCGATATCTTCATATTGATGGTGATTGGCGCGACCACCTCTGTTTTGTAAAAGAGAATCCAAGAATTTAAGGTAGAAATTTTCTTTGGCGATACGGGGGAAATACCCGAAAAGTCCAATTGTTACCTTTAGGGTTGGGCTTCGTGGGCTCAGGACTTATCTACTTAATCATCGTAGGAATGTGGATTGCCTATTTCCTCCCACGCTGGATCTCTACCCATGAGGAAGTCTCGGGCCGCACCGTCGAAAAATTTGAGAAGACGATGAAAGTCGTAGGCCTTACCTCAGGTAATGAGGCGCCAGATTATGAAGCGCTTGCCAAGAAAAAAGAACAACAAATTGCGATTCGACGCATTCTCTTCTTTTCAATCATTGGCTTAACAATTGTGCTCTCGATATTTGCAATAGTGGGTCTTGTATCTCCCATAGTTCTCACACTTCCGGTCTCAGCATTTACTCTCTACGTTGTTAATGCTCGTCACCAAATACATCTCCTACAGGAAGAAGAGAAACGTGCTCGTTCGGTCGCAGGAGTGACTGCAAAACCATCATCACGGAATTACTCGGAAATTATCGCTCGCTCCAAGAGCGCTTCGACCAAACAATCTATCTTTGAAGAATTTGAAAACGCAGAGCAATGGACTCCACTTTCGGAGCGGGTCACAAGTTATACCCGCGAAGTTCAGAGCATTGTGATTTTGCCAAAAGGAAGCGCACAACAGAGTGGCCAAACTTGGCAGCCAACCGCTGTTCCGGCCCCTCGATATGTCGGTGCCCCCAAAGCCGCGCCGCAACGTCGCGTTATTGATTTAACAATTCCCGGAGCATGGAGTGAAGCTCAGGAGCGCGCTATGCGTGAAGCAATGTCTCCGGCGTCAGATCAAGTATTTGATCAAGTTCAAGCCGATGAGATTGAAGAACATCTCCGCACTCAGCGCGCAGCTGGTGAATAACTAAATCCAGCTCGTAAACCACATCCGTGAGTACCAGTCTTCATAGGTCATGACTCCACCCACAAAAAGCGGGAAAAAGTAGGCAAAACATAAGGCGATAAGCCCCACTCCAGCCATTACATATTTCTTTCTCTCTCCTTGGAGTTCAGGATTTTCCAATGCTTTGGCAATAACGTAGATGATCACCAAAATCAAAAATGGTTCAAAGGCGATGGAGTAGAAGTAGAAAGTAGTCCGTTCTGGAAATGCTAACCACGGTAGGTAGCTCGCAAGCAAGAACATCAGAATCAAGCCAGCGCCACGTTCGCGGCGATAGATGAAATACCCGATTGCAATAAAGATTGAAATCACTCCAGCCCACCATAAGAAAGGTGTTCCAATTGCCAGCACTTCTTGCGAGCAACTTTCGCTGTCACAATTTTTTGGGGTTGCGTAGAAGAATGAAGTTGGCCTACCTAGTATTAACCAATTCCAGGCACTAGCTTCATAAGAGTGTTCCGTAGTTAATCCAGTATGAAAGTTAAGCATCTCTCGGTGATAGTGAATCCAAGAGATAAGTGGATTTGATGAATGATTTCTGCTCCAGCCTTCATTGCTAATGAACCAACCGGTCCATGAAGAGAGGTAGACAAAAAATGGAACAACTCCAAATTGAATGGGAGTGAGAAGAAACTTCTTGTCGCGGAGCAAAAGATAAATGCCAAGAGCGGCTAGAACATAAACCGCGCTCCACTTTGTGCCAAGCGCTAGGCCCATCACTATTCCTGCGAGCCATAATCGATCTGTTATCAAGAAGTAGAAAGCTAGCAAAATAAAGAATGATAAGAAAATATCGAGAAGCGCGGTGCGAGACATTACGAGATGTAGCCCATCGAGAGACATCAAGGTTGTTGCTGTGATGCTGAGGAAATAAGAGTTAAAAAGTTTTCGGGTGATAAAAAATATGAGGGCGATGGAAAGTAAACCCACTAAAGCTGCGCTAAAACGCCATCCAAAGGGATCATCACCAAATACTTTGATTCCTGCGGCGATTGCCCACTTTCCAACCGGGGGATGAACGATGAATTCAGCCGACCCTTTATCGAGCTCCACTCCTGAGGCGAGGAAATCTCGGGCGCCATCAACGTAATACACCTCGTCGAAAACTAATTCTCCGGGGCGTCCCAAGTTAATAAATCTCGTGAGAGCTGCAAAAGTGAGCACGAGCGCTAATCCCATGATTTTGCGATGGCGCAGTGAAATAGCGTTCATGATGGATAAGGATACTGACCGCCATAATGGCGCCATGAGTGAGTTGATTCTGGCGGCGGTTCCTTTGGGGAATGTCGGAGATGCCTCAACTCGCCTTAAGGAAGCTATCTCGCAAGCCGAGTTCATTGCAGCCGAAGACTCACGTCGCTTTTTGCGACTCTGCAAAGACCTAGGAGTCGAATGCAGAGCTCAGATCTTCTCTTTCTTCGAAGGAAATGAGAGTGCACGACTAGATGAGATTGCTGAGAAGTTAAGTTCTGGACATAACGTCTTATTGGTTACCGACGCAGGGATGCCATCAGTAAGTGATCCGGGATATCGCGCCGTACGTATGGCTATCGATGAAGGTTTTAAAGTTTCAGTAATTCCAGGTCCGAGCGCCGTTCTTGCAGCTCTAGCGTTATCGGGTTTACCAACCGATAGCTTTGCATTTGATGGATTTCCGCCACGCACATCTGGAGCTCGTGATCAGTGGTGTGAAGTTCGCGCTCATGAAGTTCGCACTCTCGTTCTCTTTGAAGCGCCACACCGAATTGCCGAAACGATAGGGGCTCTTAGTCGTGCATTTGGAGCAGAACGACAAGGCGCAATTTGTCGCGAAATCACCAAGACTTATGAAGAAGTTGTCCGCGGATCTCTTGCCCAACTACATGAATGGACTTTAAGTAAAGAGATGTTGGGCGAATTCACAATCGTTGTTGCAGGCTTTGATGCCTCAACACAAGAGTTAAGTGATGGTGAGATTGCTGCAATTGTTCATCGATATGAATCCTCGGGAATTACCCGCAAAGAAGCGATTGCGATGACTGCGAAGGAACTTCATATTCCTAAGCGCAAAGTCTTTGACATCATGATTGATGAGAAGTAGATAGAATTCTGTCTATGTCCAGCGCGCCTAAGTCGTTCTATTTAACGACGCCCATTTATTACGTAAATGATGCGCCCCACATTGGACATGCCTACACCACCGTAGCTGGCGATCTCTTAACTCGTTGGCATCGCCAGAAGGGCGAATCAGTCTGGTTCTTAACGGGAACTGACGAACATGGCCAGAAAGTCATGCGCACTGCTGAAGCGAATAACACCCCACCCCAACAGTGGTGTGATCGTTTGGTCGAAGAGGCTTGGAAACCCGTATGGAAACATCTTGAGATCGCTCATGACGACTTTATTCGCACAACTGAACCACGTCATATGGAGAGAGTTCAGAAATTCCTTCAAGGTTTGATGGAGAAGGGATTTATCTACGAAGGAAAGTATGAAGGTCCTTATTGCGTAGGTTGTGAAGAGTTTAAGTTGCCTGGTGATTTGGATGAAGGTAAGTGCAAGATTCACTCCAAGCCTGTTGAAATGGTGAGCGAAACTAATTGGTTCTTCAAACTCTCTGCTTTTGTGCAACCACTTCTTGATCACTATAAAAAAAATCCTGAGGCTTGCGAACCAGCAAGCGCTCGAAATGAAGTAGTGTCATTCCTCGAAGGTGGCGTCTCTGATTTATCTATCTCGCGCTCTACATTTAATTGGGGAATTCCTGTTCCATGGGACACCAAGCAGGTTGTGTATGTCTGGTTCGATGCGTTACTCAATTACGCGACCGCAGTTGGATTAACTGATGCTAAAGAAAGTGAAGGCGGAAAGTTCTTTGAGAAGACGTGGCCGGCTGATGTCCACTTAGTTGGAAAAGATATCTTGCGCTTCCATGCTGTGATCTGGCCCGCGATGTTGATGGCTGCTGAGATTCCAGTTCCTAAGAAAGTTTTTGCCCATGGCTGGCTTCTTGTTGGCGGAGAGAAGATGAGCAAGAGCAAGCTCACCGGTATTGCACCTTCAGATATCACCAATCACTTTGGGGTTGATGCTTTCCGCTATTACTTTATGCGCGCGATTCCATTTGGAAGTGATGGTTCATTTTCTTGGGAAGATATGTCCGCTCGCTACACCAGCGAACTCGCAAATGATTTCGGCAATTTAGCCTCCCGTTTAGCTGCCATGGTTGAAAAATATTGCGATGGAATTCTGCCCGCCAAAGCAGAGGATGCAGATTTGAAAGCAGCCTTAACTAAGACGGTTGCTGAAGCAGATCGCGCAATCTGCGCCCTTGATTTCCAAGGCGGAATAAATGCCATTATGGATTTCTGTAAGACCGTCAATGGTTATGTGACTGCGAAAGAGCCTTGGTTGGTTGCCAAGGATCCAGATCGTAAAGCGGAACTTGATGAGATTCTCTACAACACAGCAGAATCACTGCGCGCACTTGCCATCTTGCTTCATCCCATCATGCCAATCTCCACTCAAAAACTGTGGAATTCATTAGGGGCGGAAAGTTCTCTCGGAGCGATTGGAACCCAGAAGATTTCTGATGTTGCGCGATGGGGCCAACTTATACCGGGCACCAAAGTTGCTAAAGGCGAAATTCTCTTTCCCCGCTTGCCTGAATTAGAGAGCTAAATTCCTACATGGCTGATCGTCATAATCGCGATCTTGATCGTCAACCAGCTCCACTTCCTGAAGCTCTTCCCACTCCATGTGTTGACTCTCATGCGCACTTAGAGATTGTCACAAACACCGAACCTGATCATCCAGAGATTAAAAGAGTTCTTGATGAAGCCGCCAGCGTCGGAATAGATCGCATAGTGCAAGTTGGATATTCTGCAGAACAATCTGAGTGGTCTGTGAAATGTGCTGAGACATGGAATACGCAAGTACTTGCAGCTGTTGCACTACACCCGAATGAAGCACCTGTCGTTGATGATTTAGAGAAAGATCTCGCGATTATCGATTCACTTGCTAGCCATCCACGCGTAAGAGCAATTGGTGAGACCGGACTTGATTTCTTCCGCACCGAAAGTGCGCTGCAAGATAAGCAGAAGTACTCATTTAAGAAACATATCGAAATTGCAAAGCGACACAATAAAGCGCTTGTGATTCATGATCGGGATGCTCATCGTGCGGTCCTTGATACGTTGGATGAGGTTGGCGCACCTGAGATCACCATTTTTCACTGTTATTCCGGGGATGCCGATATGGCCAGGGAATGTATCGATAAGGGTTATGTGCTCTCTTTTGCTGGAACGGTAACTTTCAAAAACGCTCCACAATTAAGAGAAGCGGTGAAGTTGGTTCCCCATAATCAACTCCTTGTTGAAACAGACTCTCCATTTTTAGCGCCGATGCCACATCGCGGCTCGCTCAATACTCCAGCCCAAATTCCAAATATCGTGCGATTCATCGCAGCGGAACGGGGCGAAGATTTAGCAACTCTCACTGCTGCAATCAGCGCAAATGCCGATCGCATTTTTGGGTCATTCCAGCCATGAGCATTTCGTTACTCGGCGCCGTCGAGATCCGCGAGATTGCCGAGAATTTAGATCTCCATCCCGCAAAGTCATTAGGACAGAACTTTGTTATTGATGGCAATACCTGTCAGAAAATTGTCAGACTGGCTGTCATAAGCCAGGGTGATCATGTCGTAGAAATTGGCCCAGGTTTAGGATCGCTCACACTTGCGCTATTGCAGGCAACAGATCGCGTCACGGCAATTGAAATAGATTCTCGATTAGCTACACAACTTCCGTTAACCGCGGCCGAACATGGTGTTCCACGCGGTGCACTTGATGTCATCAATCAAGATGCGATGAAGGTCTTTGATATTCCGGGCAATCCCACAAAATTAGTAGCAAACCTTCCCTACAACGTCTCTGTGCCAGTGCTTCTCACAATTCTCGAAAGATTCCCCACCATTACTTCTGGAGTTGTCATGGTTCAAACCGAAGTTGCCGAGAGATTGGCGGCAAAACCTGGAAGTAAGGTTTATGGAGTCCCCAGTGCAAAAGCGGCATGGTGGTGTGATGTTGTGCTTGCCGACTCCGTTTCACGTTCCGTTTTTTGGCCAGTTCCCAACGTTGATTCCTCGCTTGTGAAATTCGTCCGACATGAGCCTTTGGGTGATGAGAATTTAAGAGTTCGAACCTTTGATCTCATCGATCGTGCATTTGGACAACGGCGCAAGATGCTGCGTTCCATCTATTCCGATATTTACGGAGGCTCAGGTGAAGCTGAAAGCGCCTTAGCGAGCGCTGGAATCGACCCCACAATCCGTGGCGAATCGCTCTCGGTAGAACGCTTTGCTGCAATAGCTAAACAATTAGATAGGCGATAACGAGGGCTAAGTAATACGCTCACCACATGCCGTCATCCGTGGTTACGCGCGTCCCTGGCAAGATCAACTTGCAACTCTCGGTGGGACCTTTACAGCGCGATGGCTATCACCCAGTTGCCACAGTTTTTCAAGCAGTTTCTATCTTTGATGATGTGAAGATTGCTTTATCGGATAAGTCAGGAATCTCCATTCATTCTGCAAAATCAGATGAACGCCTACCACTTGATAATAACAACCTGGCATTTAAAGCTGCACAGTTAATGGCTAAGAAGTTTGATATCTCAGATGGTATTGAGATTACATTAAATAAAGAGATTCCGATTGCTGGCGGAATGGCAGGCGGCAGCGCTGATGCTGGCGCAACTATTGTTGGAATAGATGCGCTCTTTAGTTTAGGTCTGAAGCGAAATGAAATGGAGAAGATTGGTTCCGAACTCGGCGCTGATATACCTTTTACAATCTCAGGCGGCACTGCAATTGGCACCGGTCGTGGAGATCAAATCACTCCCGTTTTATCGAGAGGTTCATATAGCTGGGTGTTAGCGCTCTCCAGTTCTGGACTTTCAACTCCTGCGGTCTATAACGAGTGCGATCGTTTACGTGAAGGTCTTCAAGTTGCGCCGCCACATATCAGCGATTCACTATTACACGCGCTAAGTGCGGGAGATGCTGTTGCACTTGGCAAAGCTCTTTCTAATGATTTGCAACCAGCCGCATGTTCCTTGAAGCCGGCGCTCCGCTTAATTCTTGATGTGGGCTTGGATTATGGAGCACTTGGCGGATTGGTCTCTGGTTCAGGTCCTACCGTTGCCTTTCTTGCAGAGAATGAAGATCATGCACTCGATCTTGTTGTTGCCCTGACTTCAAGCGGAGTTGTGGGAAATGTTGTCCGCGCCAGCGGTCCGGTTCCTGGGGCGCGCGTCATTGAGAGCGCGTAAATACCTCGATTTCTAAAGCGTGCGCCGCACCCAATAGAATTCAGGTTCCTCCATTGTGTAGTGGCTAGCACATGGGCCTTTGAAGCCCAGGGTCCAGGATCGATACCTGGTGGAGGAGCCACTTCGAAGCAAGGCCCGCATAAGAGTTAAATAGAATAAGGCACCAGACGCGAGAAAGGTGGGGAGTTGAGCCAGCTGGATCTCGCAATCGTCCTTGCTGCTGGTGAGGGCACTCGAATGAAATCCACGCGCGCCAAAGTTCTCCACGAAATCTCAGGTCGCTCACTTCTTGATCACGTACTTCATGCAATTGCGCCGCTACAAGCAAAAGAAGTTCGTGTTGTAGTTGGTGCGTCAAAAGATGAAGTCATCGCGCATCTAAAGGAAGTTTCACCTGCATCGCGTACGGTCTTGCAAGAAGTTCGTGGCGGAACAGGTCATGCCGTCAAGCTCGCACTCGAGAATTACAGCGGCAGCGGATCAGTCCTTGTTTGTGCTGGCGATACTCCACTTCTAACTTCGGAAACTCTTACTAATCTTTTTAACGCACATAACTCTTCTAAAGCTAGCGCCACCGTTCTCACAACAGAGATGCCGGACCCGAGCGGATACGGCCGCGTTATCCGAGATAACGATGGAAACCTGGCCGAGATTGTCGAAGAGCGAGATGCCACCGAATCCCAGAAGCAGACTCTTGAGATTAACTCAGGGGTCTATATTTTTGATCTCGATGAATTGCGCGTAGCGCTCTCACAATTAAGCGCCAGCAATTCCCAGAAAGAAGAGTATTTAACTGATGTAATCGCGATTCTCAAGAAGTCTGGCAAGAAAGTCGGAGCATTTTCTTCACATGACTTCACCGAAATCTTAGGAATCAATGATCGCTCTCAGCTCTCCACAAGCAGTTTCATTATGAATGCCAGAATCTGCGATGCCTTGATGAGAAGCGGCGTAACCATTGTCGACCCGATGTCTACCTGGATCGATATGACCGCAGAAATAGATATCGATGTGCGAATCGAACCTGGAACTGCCATTAAAGGTAAATGCAAGATAGGTAAATCTGCAGTCATCGGACCACGCACCACGTTGATTCATTGCAACGTAGGCAGCAACGCCCATATCTTTGAATCGCATTGTGATTCAAGCGCAATTGGCGCTAATGCAGTCGTTGGTCCTTACTCACATCTTCGCAGTGGAACAGTCCTTGCTGGCAATGTAAAAGTTGGCTCCTTCGTTGAGATTAAGAACTCCACAGTAGGAGAGAGTTCTAAAGTTCCTCACCTTTCTTATGTTGGTGATGCGACGATTGGTACTGAGTCGAATATCGGAGCTGCTACCGTCATCGTGAATTACGACGGAGTTGAGAAACACCAGACCACAATTGGAGACCATGTTCGAATCGGTAGCGATTCAATGTTGGTAGCCCCCGTAACAATCGGAGATGGTGCTTACACTGCAGCAGGTTCTGTGATTACCGAAGATGTCCCACCGGGCGCCCTTGGTATGGGACGCGCTAAACAAACTAATATTCTTGGGTGGGTATTAAAAAAACGTAAAGGTACAAAGTCAGCAGAAGCGGCAGCCAAAAAAGAAGGGTCGAAATGAGTAACGAACTCCGTCTCAGTTCCGAAAAGCGCCTCCGTATCTTTACCGGTCGCGGTTATCCTGAACTTGCCGAAGAAGTCGCAGGTGAACTTGGAGTTCCCATCACCCCAACTTCTGCTTACGACTTTGCTAATGGTGAAATCTTTATTCGATTTGAAGAGAGCGTCCGTGGTTGTGATGCCTTCGTAATTCAAAGCCATACCGCGCCCGTGAATAAACAGATCATGGAACAACTCATCATGGTCGATGCTCTGAAACGTGCTTCAGCTAAGCGCATCACCGTGATTGCACCTTTCTATGGATATGCCCGCCAAGATAAAAAGCACCGTGGTCGCGAACCGATCTCGGCCCGCTTAATGGCAGATCTATTCAAAACCGCAGGTGCAGATCGTTTGATGACCGTTGATCTCCATACCTCACAAATTCAAGGTTTCTTCGATGGACCAGTTGACCACTTATTCGCGCTACCACTTCTCGCAAATTATGTTGGTTCAAAAGTTGATCGTTCGCGTCTAACAATCGTCTCTCCAGACTCTGGTCGAGTTCGCGTTGCAGAGCGTTGGAGCGACTTACTTGGTGGAACCCAGATTGCATTTATTCACAAGACGCGCGATCCACGTATCCCAAATGAAGCGGTTACTGGTCGCGTCGTTGGCGAAGTAGATGGACAGACCTGTGTGGTTATTGATGACATGATCGATACTGCTGGAACAATCACTAAAGCGGTAGATGCGCTCTACGATGCGGGAGCAAAAGAAGTGATTGTTGCTGCAACACATCCAGTTTTCTCCGGCCCTGCCGCTGATCGACTCCGCAACTCCAAGGTAAGCGAAGTAGTTGTTGCAAACACACTTCCCATTCCTGAAGAGAGTCGCTTTCCAAACCTCACTGTGCTTTCTATCGCACCACTTCTTGCTCGTGCCATCCGCGAAGTATTTGAAGATGGCTCAGTCACAAGTCTCTTTGACGGCCACTCTTAAAAGAAAATGCGTCGCTTAATAGCGCTCTTCACAGCGCTACTTTTCGTCCCAGCAATTCCCGTGCATGCCGAAGAGCCATATCGAATTACCGTAATGTCTCGAAACATTTATCTGGGAGCCGATGTCGGAGTTGCTCTGGAGTTAATCCCGAACTTTCCAAAAGCAGCCCAATTCATGTGGGATCAGGTCAAAAAAACAGATTTTGCGACGCGCGCTCCGAAACTTGCCCGTGAGTCAGCTCAAGATCGACCAGAGATTATTGGAGTTCAAGAGGCAACAATTTGGTACTGCAAGAAGGATTTTTTCTCTGACAAAGTAGAAGTATTCAATTTCCTCGATCAATTCATCGCCGCAACAAAAGCGTCTGGTGTGGGTTATTCACTAGCAACGGCAAATGGGGTTGAGGCCTTTAATCCCGGCTATTCCATTGCTGCGATTCCATATGTAACAAAGGTGCGCGATCCTGAAGTCTTTAACCCTATCTTTGGGCAAGACTCCGCTTCATGTGGTTTCACCATTGGCGATGCTTTACTTGTACGAGATGATGTCAAAGATCGCATCATTCAAGTCGGAAACACAGAGTACGACGCGACTTACTCGATTGTTCCCACCTTGATGACGATTTATCGTGGCTACACGTGGGCCGATTTCAAAGTACAGGACTCGGTCGTGCGGCTTATCACGACACACTTGGAATCGATTTGGGATGAAAATAAAGTTCCCAATTCAGCTCTCCAAGCACAACAACTTGTTGCTGACCTTAAAGATGCGAAGATGCCGATAGTGATTATGGGCGACTTCAATGCCGACTATCGCGATCCCAGGCCACAAGGCGAACCAAATCCTGGTGAACAACCGGTAGCAAGTGAAACCTGTCCCACTCCTGGCGGCGCTAAATGCAACGCATACTCCACGATGATTGAAGCCGGTTTTGAGAATGCATCACCTGATGCAAAGAATCCGCGTTATTTCACGTGGGGAGCATCTGCTCTTTTGAATGGACCAGATAAGAAGCGAGCGCTAGATGCAAAGAAATTTGGTAATCAATATGGTTTTACCGACCGACTTGATTACATCTTCACTAAGAATGTTTATGCAACAGTAAGTTCAAAGATTATTGGCAATGTGTGGCCTGATGGAAGCGGAGTATGGGACTGCGGGAAAGATAAATGTTTCCCATCAGATCATGCCGGCGTTGTTGCAACTATTGAATTGCCACGCAGCGCAGGTGCAATTGACCCAGATCTACCTGAGCACACTCGATTCCCACTTGGATTTTGGCATTATTTTGCCGCTGCGCTGCTGCTGGTAATTTCCTGGCGAATCGCCCGACGATTTGGCCGGAAGCGTAAGTAATACGCGCGATTTTGCGCTTCTGAATTGAGTTAGGTAACCTTCAGCCCACTTAAGGCGAGGGGTCAACCCCGTTATCGACGAAAGGCTTAACAATGGCTGAAGTATCAATCAAGGGCGCAATCCGTAATGAATTCGGAAAAGGCGCATCACGCAGAATTCGCCGCGATGGCAACGTTCCAGCGGTTATCTATGGTCACGGTGAGAAGCCAACACATATCTCCCTACCAGCTCGCGAAGTCGGAGTTGCAATCAAAACTTCAAACGTTCTTCTCAATATTGATCTCGAAGGAAAAGAAGAACTCGTTCTTCCAAAGTCCATTGTTCGTAATCCACTCAAGGGAACTCTTGAGCACATCGATTTGATTATCGTCCGTCGCGGTGAGCGCGTGGTTGTTCACGTTCCTGTTCACGCACATGGTAAGCATGACCCAGAAGGAATTCTTGAGCACGTTCATAACACCATTGAAGTTGAGGTAGATGTAACGGCAATTCCAGCTTCTCTTGATCTTGATATCGAAGGTCTTGCTGCTGGCGATTCCAAGACAGCTGCTGACGTTGTTCTACCTGCCGGTGTCGTTCTCAAGAGCGATCCGAAGATGGTCGTTATCCACCTATCTGTCCGTGCCGCTGCTGAAGAAGTCGTACCTGTCGCTGCTGCTCCTGCTGAAGGTGAAGCTGCTGCCGCTGCTCCTGCTGAAGGCGCCGCTGCTGAAGAAGGTAAGTAAGAACTAAGCGGCTAACCTTTATCCATGTTTGGTCGTTCAAACAAGGATAAATCTCCAACTAACGCTTCCCGTTGGTTGATTGTCGGACTTGGCAATCCAGGTCCTGAGTATGAAAAAACTCGTCACAATATTGGTGCGATGGTTGCTGCCCATATGGCGCACGTTGCCGCAGTGAAATTCTCTTCTCATAAAGCGCGTGCGAACGTTGCTGAATTTCGTATCGGTGTTGGCGTTGATGCCCCATCTCTCGTTGTCGCAACACTTCGTTGCTATATGAATGAATCTGGTGGACCCACTAAAGCGCTGGCAGATTTCTACAAGATTAAGAGCGATCACATCATCATTGCCCATGATGAACTTGATATTCCTTATCAAGCAATCCGCGTAAAACTCGGTGGTGGCGATAATGGGCATAATGGTTTAAAGAGCATTACATCTGCCCTTGGAACTGCTGACTATTTCCGGTTACGTCTAGGTATTGGTCGTCCTCCGGGTCAGCAAGATCCCGCAGATTTTGTCTTGAAGCCATTTTCCAGTACTGAACGTAAGACTATTGAAGAATTTCTCATTACGGGAGCAGAAGCTGCCGAATCACTTGTTACTCATGGGCTAGAGAGAACGCAACAGAACTTCAATAGTTGATCAACCGGTATTACGAAGGCCTGCGGCAACACCATTGATAGTGAGTAGCAAAGCGCGAGTAATCAGTGGATCAGAATTGTCTTGTCTTACTTTCTTCAGGAGTGAGATTTGTAGTAGATGCAGGGGAGCGAGATAAGCATCGCGAATCTGGAGAGTCCGCGCCAAGATTTGCTGATCGCCAAGAATTTCTTCTTTGCCCGTCAGTAGTAATAACTCTTTAATGGTGAGGTCAAACTCTTCTTGAATTGTCTCAAGAAGGTGGTGAAATTGTGGCTCAACCAGCGTAGAGACGTACTTTCTTGCGGTGTGTAGATCTGTTTTCGCAACAGTCATCTCAACATTACTGATGAAGGTGCGGAAGAAGTGCCAATCCTTCAACATGGCGCTCATTGTTTCGCCATGGCCCGCTTCGCGTGCGGCCTTTAATCCAGTTCCTACTCCAAACCAACCTGGAACAATCTGGCGGGATTGAGTCCATCCAAAGACCCATGGAATTGCACGAAGCGATGAGAGATCAGCACTGGCATCAGGGCGCCGTGATGGGCGAGAACCCAAAAAGAGATTCCCTAATTGTTCTACCGGTGTTGATTGATAAAAATAAGTAGGGAGATCTGGATGTTCAACAAGTGCTCGATAGCGCGCAAAGGATGCATCGCTAATTGCCGTCATTGAGGCGTTCCATTTCAATAAATCTTCTGGACTCTGACGAGCGGCACGATTGAGAACTGTGGCTTCGAGTGCGGCAGCTAAGGTGAGTTCGACATTTTCCCGCGCCAAAGAAGGCAACGCGTACTTATCGGAGATGACTTCACCTTGTTCCGTCATCTTGATCTGGCCATCAAGAGTTCCCCATGGCAGCGCGATGATTGCATCGTAGGTAGGACCGCCTCCGCGACCTACTGAACCACCACGGCCATGAAAGAGACGTAACTTGATTCCATATTTACGCGCCACATCACGGAGTTTGCGTTGTGCTTGATGGATCTCCCATTGGCTTGTTGCAATACCAGCATCCTTATTTGAATCTGAATAACCCAACATCACTTCTTGGATATTGCCGCGCATCTCAACAATCTTTCGATAGGTTGGATTGGCAAGCAATCTTTCGAGAATCTCGCCAGCCGTTCGTAACTCAGCAACAGTTTCAAGTAGGGGCGCCACATCAACGCGCGCAACGCCTTTACTTACATCAATAAGTCCAGCTTCTTTTGCCAAATATGCGGCGGCCAATACATCTTCTGGACCCTTTGTCATGGAGATGATGTACGTCTCTACGACAGTAGGGTCGAAATTATTTTGAAGTTCTCGGATCGCAGAAAAAGTACGTAAAGTCTTGGCGTTCAAATCATCCAAAGAGCTTGCGTCACGATTTCCATCATTCAGTTGAGCGGTTAGAAACTCACATTTTTGCTCTGATGTGAATGAACTGTAATTCTGCTCTGGGAAGAGGGCTTCAATCACACGTTGGTGGGCGCCTGAATGCTCTCGAACATCCATCGTTGCATGAGTGACGCCAAAAGCAGCCACAGTTCGAATCGTTCGTTCAAGTAATCCATGAGCAATCAACTCTCCACGATTTGCCAACAATGAGTTATACATCAGCATTAAATCGTTGAGGAGCTCCTCGGTATTTGCATAATCTCGACCTGGTTCGTGGGCAGTTCCATTGTTATGGCGATCCCGAGTCAGCAATAAGCGATGACGAATCGCTGTGGCCTTCAGTCGATAAGGTTCCTCGACGTTGATTCGTTTGAATCGAGGCTCAATCTCGGGCAACAACTCCAAATCTTTTGCTACAGATTGCAGAAGTGGTTCCGAAGTTCCGGCGAGCTTTGTCGAAACCGAGAGCGCCTGACGAAGTTCATCAAGTGCTTCTAAGGTGACACGAATGGCATGGCCCATCTGAAGAACGATTGCTTGTTTTGTGATTTCAGGGGTGATGTTGGGGTTTCCATCACGATCCCCACCAATCCACGAACCAAATGTGAGGGGAGTTGCCGTGGGTGCGAGCTTTATTCCAAGTCGCGAAAGCTCACGAGAGAAGTCATCGAGAACTTCAGGAATAGTGAGGCGGAAGAGATCATCAAGATAATAAAGCGCGTTAATGGCTTCATCGAGCGGTTCTGGTCTTCCTAGTCTTAATTCATCTGTCTGCCAGAGTAGATCGACGGCCTCAGCAAGGCGTCGGTCACGAGTCGGGCTATCTGGATCATCAAGTAACTCCGAAATCGTTGATAACTTACTGAGCACCGAACGTCGCGCAGCTTCTGTGGGATGCGCAGTAAAGACCGGTCGAACTTCAAAATTCTCTAACCATTTCTTCAAATCTGCATCGGAGATTGAATGCCCTGATTTTTTTGCCTCGAGAATATGATCAACTGCGCGTGTAAGCCATGAACCTCCATTAATTCGCTCTTGCGCTAGAACACGAGAGCGATGAACTTGTTCGGCCACATTGGCAAGATTGAAATAGACATTAAAGGCGCGCACGAGCTTTACTGAGTCTGCCGTTGAAATTGAATTCAGCAGATCCTCACCGCTGCCCTCGCGTACCGACTTACGAACTAACTCAACGAGATTGAGTAGCGCTTCGCCATCCTGCCTTGCTAAGGATTGACCTAGTAGTTCTCCAAGACGTCGCACATCGCTGCGCAGCTCAACATTGTCTTGCTGCGGAGAGAGAGCGGACATGGGCTAATAATGGCACGCTAGTATTACGCCACGATTTCCAAAAAGCCCCTTATCTTGTTAGCAGCCCCCTGCTTTTAAGAAAGGGGCTAATCGGCGTTGTATTCACGCTGTTGCAGCGCCGCTAAAAAGAAAGGGGTAAGTCATGAAAGCCAAGTTGCGCGGACTTATCTCGCTATCTGAAACAACAACAGAAATTCTCAATTCCAATCATGAATCTGTGATCTCAACTAGCGCAGCCATCCCATTTCTTATTGCAGAGCAATCAACACACCAGCCGATACTTCTCGTGGCTCATTCCAGCAAACGAGCCTCAGATCTAGTTGCGGAAATCTCGGAGTTCATCGATGGAGTAATGGAATTCCCAGCGTGGGAAACGCTGCCGCACGAGCGGCTAAGTCCCAATAGCGACACCGTTGCCAAGCGCATTCACACTTTGCTTCATCTAGAAAACGCAAAAGTTGTTGTCTCCACAGCACGCGCACTTGTTCAGCCCATTATCTCTTCGATTACAACAACCCCGCTTCTCAATCTTGAGATTGGAAAAGAATTCAATTTTGAAGCGCTATTACGAGAGCTTACTTTGCGCGCTTATTCGAGAGTCGATCTCGTGGAAAGGCGCGGTGATTTTGCAGTCCGGGGTGGAATCATCGATGTATTTCCTCCTCTAGCCCAGCATCCGGTACGAATTGAGTTCTTCGGTGATGAGATTGAAGATATGAAGTACTTCGAAATTAGCGATCAGAGAACCTTTGCTCCTGTAATTGGCGCACTCACCCTCATTCCTTGTAAAGAGATTCTCATTACTCAGGAAGTTCAAGCACGAGCCGGTGAATTGAAATCGCAATATCTGGAACTCCGCGAAATGTGCTCCAAAATTGAATCTGGAATCTATGTGGATGGAATTGAGTCTTTGGCTGCAGTGCTCCATCCTGAAATGAAAACACTGATTGATTTTCTCCCCAACAATTTCTCGGTTGTGATCTTGGAAAGCGAGAGAATCAAGTCTCGTGTTATCGATCTCATCACCACCAATCAAGAATTTCTCGAAGCGGCATGGTCAAACGTTGCGCTCACCAGCGAGAAAGCTGAGGGAAGAAAACTCGCGCCGTTACGAGAGGAGCTACAGGCGGGTGCTTTTGCAGATCTTGCGACTTTGCGTGAAGTCGCGGAAGGAAAAGGTATTTCATGGTGCAACTTTGATTTGTTTGGCTATGAGGATGATCCTGAGATTACGCAGTTTAAAGAGATAGAACCTTTCAAAAATAATGTGGAACGACTCATTAGTGAAATCAAAGCAAAACTCACTGCGGGTTATCTTGTTGTGATTTCACTCGCTGGACATGGACTTCTTGAACGATATCGCGACATATTGAGTGACGCCGATATTCCTGCGGTGTTAAAGGAGAACTTAGATACCCAGCCCGTACGCGGTTCGGTGTATTTGATTACCTCTCAGTTACACCATGGTTTTGAAGATGAAGTAAGCAAAATTCTTTTCGTCACTGAATCCGAGATTACGGGCAGCCATGATGCCCGCGCTGCTACTACTCGTATGCCCTCAAGACGAAAAAGAACGATTGATCCGCTGGAGTTAAAGAGTGGCGACTATGTCGTGCATGAGCAACATGGAGTTGGCCGTTACATTGAGTTAGTTCAGAGAAATGTCGGTGGCGCTTCGCGAGAGTATTTAGTTATCGAATATGCCGCATCAAAACGAGGTCAACCTGCAGATCGAATCTATGTTCCAACTGATGCGCTAGAGCAAATAACACGATATGTAGGTGGGGAAACTCCTGCTCTCCATCGTATTGGCGGTGGTGATTGGATTAAAGCCAAGTCTCGCGCTAAGAAAGCTGTCAAAGAGATTGCTGGAGAGTTGATACGTCTTTATGCGGCGCGAACTAGTTCACCAGGCTTTGCCTTCTCACCAGATACAACGTGGCAGCGAGAACTTGAAGACTCCTTTTCCTATGTAGAAACTCCAGATCAACTTGTGACAATTAATGAAGTAAAGGCAGATATGGAGCGTCCGTATCCCATGGATCGCATAGTCTGTGGAGATGTCGGATATGGCAAGACTGAGATTGCGATACGAGCTGCATTTAAGGCAGTGCAGGATGGAAAGCAAGTTGCTGTCTTAGTCCCCACAACTCTTCTTGCGCAACAGCACTTTGCTACGTTTACTGAGCGATACACGGGTTTTCCCATCAAAGTCGCATCTCTCTCTCGCTTTAATTCAACGAAGGAGATAAGTGAGGCATTAACTGGATTGGCAACAGGAAATGTGGATGTGGTCATAGGAACCCACCGCTTGCTCTCAGAAGACATTAGCTTCAGAGATTTAGGGCTCATCATTGTTGATGAAGAGCAGCGCTTTGGTGTTGAACATAAGGAGAAGTTGAAGAAACTCCGTGCCAGCGTTGATGTATTAGCGATGTCAGCTACGCCTATTCCTCGTACTTTAGAGATGGCGATTACAGGTATCCGCGAGATGTCCACCATTGCAACGCCCCCGGAAGAACGCCACCCGGTCCTTACCTATGTTGGCGCATATGACGATAAACAAGTGACAGCGGCGATTCATCGTGAACTACTTCGCGATGGACAAGTCTTCTATATTCACAACAGAGTTGAATCAATTGATGAGGCTGCTGCACGCATTCGACGACTTGTGCCGGAAGCAAGAGTTGCTATCGCCCATGGCCAGATGAATGAGAGCGCTTTAGAGCAGGTGGTTATCGCTTTCTGGAACCGCGAATTTGATGTGTTGGTTTGCACAACAATCGTTGAGAATGGAATTGATGTGGCAAATGCCAACACATTAATTGTGGAGCGAGCAGATGTGTTTGGTCTTTCACAACTCCACCAACTTCGCGGACGTGTTGGACGTAGTCGTGAGCGGGCATATGCCTACTTTCTTTATCCTGCAGATAAACCATTGAGTGAACTCGCCCTCGATCGCCTAACCACCATTGCAAAGAACACTGAACTTGGTGCTGGAATGCAGGTTGCATTGAAAGATTTAGAGATTCGTGGAGCTGGCAATCTTTTGGGTGGCGAACAATCAGGTCATATCGCAGATGTTGGCTTTGATTTATATATGCGGATGGTTGGAGATGCAGTCAACGAATATAAACGGGGCTTTATTGAGGGCGCCGAAGAGAGCCTGGAATGCAAAGTCGAACTTCCCATCACTGCACATCTCTCTCCAGATTATGTTCCAGCAGATCGATTACGCCTCGATCTCTATCGCAGGCTTGCAGATTCGAAAGATGATGAGCAGATTGATGCAATTCGCGACGAGCTAGTCGATCGTTTCGGACCACTTCCCAAAGCAGCAGAACGACTCATCAGAGTCGCAAAACTTCGTACCTTTGTGAAATCGCGCGGCATCACAGACTTTGCAGTACAAGGTAAATATGTGAAAGTTGCTCCTCTTGCACCAACAGAATCTCTGGAGATGAAGATTCAACGCCTCTATCCGGGTTCTATTGTGAAGTCAGTAACCAAAGTAGTCATGATTGCGCGCCCCCAGAGCGCAGCGTGGGAGTCAGGCGCGGGGGAGCGCGATGAGGAAATAGTGGATACTTCTCTCCTTGATTGGGCGATTGAGCTGGCAGAGACTCTTCTTGAGCGCCCCCAACGAAAGTGAGTTGTAGTGAAGAAATTTCTAGCTCTTAGCCTAGCTATCGCCACCTTTTTCCTAGCAGGCTGCTCTCAAGCGAATTCGGCAGCAACTATTGGGGAATCCGAGATTGCGCTAAAGGAATTACAAACCCAAGTTGACCTGATTCTTGCTGAGCGAAATGGCGTTGATACTTCACAGATGCAACTTGAGAGTGGCGAAGCGCTCACCCGTTCCCAACTCTCGTACATGATTTCCAATGTCATCATCGAAGAGTTGGCTAAAGATCAGAAAATTGAAATTTCCGCATCGGAGATAGAGTCATACAAGGCTCAAATCTTTGCAAATATTGGTGGCGAGGCAAATCTGCCAAGCGTGTTGGTCAATGCATCCATTCCTTCGTCAGGCCTTGATGATGTTCTCCGTAGAGATCTAGTTCTCCGCAAGATCAGTGAGAAAGAGACTGCAGCTGGAGCGGATGAAGCTTCAGTAAATGAAAAAATCCAGGCTCTTGTCACCGATAAAGCTAATGCGCTCAAAGTTACAGTAAACCCTCGATACGGAACCTGGGATGCTAAGACTCTTACCGTTGTGGCGGCTGAACCTGCAGGTGATGCAGTAACCGATAAGTAAAGGTTGTTATGGCGTACGAAAATCTCATCCGCCTCGCAGAGGTAATGAACAAACTTCGTTCGCCGGGCGGATGTCCTTGGGATGCAGAACAGACCCATGAATCGCTGCTTAAGTACTTACTTGAGGAGTCCTACGAATTCATTGAATCCGTCGAATCTGGGAATCGCCAGGATATGCGTGAAGAGCTCGGGGACATTCTCCTGCAAGTTTACTTTCACTCCAGAATTGCAGAAGAAGATGGAAAAGATCCCTTCACTGTTGATGATGTAGCAAAAGCAGTAGCTGATAAATTGATCTCACGTCATCCACATGTCTTTTCCGATGTGAAAGTAGATTCCAGCGCTGATGTTCTTGAAAATTGGGAGCGCATCAAACGCGAAGAAAAAGGGCGAGCCCTTGCGCATGACGGCGTCCCAACAGGACAACCGGCACTTCCACTTGCAACTAAATTGATTTATCGCGCCCAGAAAAATCACCTCTCTACTCCAGAGATTTCAAATCGTGAGATACCCATTGATGAAGCATCGCTGGGTCGTGAATTACTCTCTCTTATTTCTTGGGCAGTAGAACATGGACTCGATCCCGAGATAGCGCTGCGCAAAGCTGCGCTGGAGTTTCGTGATGCTATGACACGAGAAGAATCACGCTAGACTCCGCGCCCGTGACTAACTCAACCTCAATCACATCAATTCGTGCGCGCGAGATTCTTGATTCCCGCGGCAACCCCACAGTTGAAGTAGATGTAACTCTCCACGATGGCTCCTTTGCACGCGCTGCTGTTCCAAGCGGTGCATCAACCGGAGCTTTTGAAGCTGCAGAGCTACGAGATGGAGGGGCGCGCTATCTCGGCAAAGGCGTAGCTCACGCCGTAGAGAACGTCACCACAAAGATCGCTCCCGCAGTTCTTGGCCTTGATGCACTTGACCAACGCGCTCTCGACCAGAAGATGATTGAACTTGATGCCACCGTGAATAAATCTTCGCTTGGTGCTAACGCGATTCTTGGAGTCTCACTCGCAGTAGCAAAAGCTGGAGCACAATCCAAGAAACTCCCGTTCTACACATTTATTGGTGGCCCATCGGCGAATCTTCTGCCAGTTCCTATGATGAATATTCTTAATGGTGGAGCGCACGCAGATACCAATGTTGATATTCAAGAATTTATGATTGCGCCGATTGGCGCACCAACCTTTAAAGAAGCGCTTCGTTGGGGCGCAGAGATTTATCACAATTTAAAATCAGTTCTTAAGAAGCGCGGACTTGCCACAAGTATTGGTGATGAAGGTGGATTTGCTCCAAATCTTGAAAGCAACCGCGCCGCCCTTGACCTCATCATCGAAGCGATTGAAAAAGCTGGCTTCAAAGTCGGTAATGAGATTGCACTTGCGATGGATGTGGCTGCAACAGAGTTTTATAAGGATGGCTCATATGACTTTGAAGGCTCCTCATTAACTGCCGCCGAGATGATCGCTTATTACAAAGGATTAGTGGACTCATATCCACTCGTTTCCATCGAAGATCCGCTTTCGGAAGATGATTGGGATGGATGGAACGCCATCACCACAGAACTTGGCAACAAAGTTCAACTCGTGGGCGATGATCTATTTGTCACAAACCCAACTCGATTAGCTCGCGGTATCGAATCAAAGACAGCTAATGCGCTGCTCGTAAAAGTGAATCAGATTGGAACTCTCACTGAAACTCTTGATGCAGTAGCGATGGCTCACAAGGCTGGTTATCGCTCGATGATGAGCCACCGTTCCGGTGAAACTGAAGATACGACAATCGCTGATCTTGCCGTTGCTGCGCTCTGTGGCCAGATTAAAACAGGTGCACCTGCCAGAAGTGAACGCGTTGCTAAGTACAATCAGTTACTACGGATCGAAGAAGAACTCGGTTCACAAGCAAAGTACGCGGGTCGCGAAGCATTTCCACGCTTTTCTGCTCGCTAAAAAACTTTAAGGAGTGGCTATGAAGCGGAAGAAAATCTCGCTTCGAAAAGCACTTGAAGGCTTTGCTGAAAAGCGCGGAATCTCAACTCGGTTACTCATCCTCTTTATTGTTCTCTTTGCAGTAGCAGTAACCCTTGCACCTCCAACGCAACATTACTTTGCCCAGCGCGCCCAAATCAGCGCCCTCCAAGCTGACGTTGAATCTAATAAGAAGAAGCTAGAAGAAGCGCGGGCAGAATTACAACGTTGGAGAGATCCAGATTATGTAAAGTCACAGGCTCGCGAACGTCTTCACTTTGTGCTTCCCGGAGAACGCCAATACATAATCTTGGGAGTGCAATCAGAGATAGATAACTCCACCCAAACTGCAGCTCCTATTAATCAAGAATTCCCTCTAGGAGTTCCATGGTATTCACGCGTTATCTCGTCGATTACTTCGGTTGGAGTTGGCGTAAGCACGCCGTAAAGAGTAAATATGAGCGAGAAACCCACTCCTGCAGATCTTCAAGCCATTGAAATTCAACTCGGTCGCACGCCACGCGATGTTCACGCAGTCGCATATCGCTGTCCATGTGGAAATCCGGCGGTTGTTGAGACCCCACCGCGACTCAATGATGGAACGCCTTTTCCCACCTTTTATTACGCAACCTGTCCTAATCTGACTTCAGAGATTTCAACTTTAGAAAACTCTGATTTGATGTCAACGATGAATGATCGTCTCAACGTCGATGCAGAACTATCTGGCGCATATCGCGCTGCCCACGATGATTACATTGCGGCGCGCACGGCGCTGGGAATCGATGTCCCAGAAATCACCGATATTTCAGCGGGAGGTATGCCAGATCGAGTGAAGTGCCTTCATTCATTAATTGCACACTCACTTGCAGCGGGTGAAGGGGTAAATCCTCTCGGCGATGAAGCCTTAGCGAAATTACCGCAATGGTGGCAGAACGGAAATTGTCTCGAGCGGCGCGCGCAATGAGCAGAGTAGCTGCGATTGATTGTGGAACAAACTCCATACGTTTACTGATTGCTGATATCAGCGGAGATAACTTTCGCGAGATCTATCGAACCATGGAGATTGTTCGACTGGGACAAGGCGTCGATAAGAACAAAGCATTTCACCCTGATGCGCTCGATAGAACTCTCAAAGCAACCGCTCTCTTTTCTGAAGAGATAGCCCGCCGTGGCGTCGAGAGAATTCGTTTCTGCGCAACGAGCGCTACCCGTGATGCGAGTAATCGCGACCTCTTTATCGATGGCGTGAACTCCATCTTGGGTATTTCACCGGAGGTAATTAGTGGAGAAGAGGAAGCAAGCCTCTCGTTTTACGGCGCGACAAAAGAATTAAGGGGGGTAGGCGCCCCTTATCTTGTGATTGATATTGGAGGCGGATCCACTGAGTTTGTATTTGGTACTGAAAAAGTTGAATCTGCCAAAAGTCAGAATATTGGCTGTGTACGGATGAGCGAGCGTCACTTCACATCGGCGCCGCCAACAAAAGATGAGATTGCACGTGCGACAGCAGATATTGATGATGCCATCAAAGGCGCAGCCGCATCTGTTCCCATAACAGAAGCCAAAACTTTGATTGCAGTTGCAGGAACTGCGACCACGGTTGCAGCCGCAGCTCTCAAGCTTGACGCATATGATCGCTATGCAATTCACATGGCTCGCATCTCAGATGAAAAGACCCACGCGGTATCTCAAATGTTTTTAGGGATGAATAGAGAAGAGATTACAGCGTTGGGATATATGCATCCCGGCAGAGTAGATGTAATCGCAGCAGGTTCTCTTGTGCTTTCAAGAATCATGTCACTCACAGGTGCTCAAGAGTTTGTAGCATCAGAGTCAGATATCCTCGACGGAATGGCGTGGTCGCTTGCCAACTAATCCCGCCAAAGTTGCCCCAAAAGTTCGTTCCCTTAAAGTTCTAGATAAAGAGATTATTGGCTGTGATGCATGCAAGAGATTGGTGAATTGGCGAGAAGAAGTTGCCATCACAAAACGACGCGCTTACCAAGATCAGAAATATTGGGGCAAACCAATTACAGGTTTTGGACCAGCGGATGCAAAACTTTTAATTGTTGGACTTGCACCAGGTGCTCACGGGGCGAATCGAACAGGACGCATCTTTACTGGAGATAGTTCAGGAGATTGGCTATATCGAGCTCTCTATCGAAATGGTTTAGCAACTATTGAAACCAGCACTTCCCGAAATGATGGACAGAAACTCATTGATACGCGAATTGCATGTGCAGTTCGTTGCGCACCTCCAGGAAACAAACCACTTCCAATAGAGGCCGTGACCTGCCAGCCCTGGCTGGTTCGGGAGTTTGAACTTCTCTTTCCCTCCGTACGAACTTTTCTGGCGCTTGGATCTATCGCGTGGAAAGCGACGCTGGATGTGTTGGGCGAATTAGATGAACAAATGCCGAGAAAGCGCCCAAAGTTTGGGCACGGCGCCAATTTCAAGTTTCGCGGAAGCGACGGGAATATTAGATTAGTTATCGGGAGTTACCATCCCAGCCAGCAGAATACTTTTACGGGAAAGCTCACGCGATCCCAATTGGATTCGGTGGTGAAAAAGGCAGGTAGATTTGCCCACGCAGGAAAGCCCCTGTAGCCCAATGGCAGAGGCAGACGACTTAAAATCGTCCAAGTGTGGGTTCGACCCCCACCGGGGGCACGAGTAGATGTACAAGTAGTAGTTATAAATGTAGGAACTATTAAAGGAGAGCAATGAACAGTTCCAATCCCGTACTTGGGAAAGCATTTAACCAGAGTAATCGTCGTGGCTATGCCTCGATGAATACGATTCCTCAGAGCACTG
>Ga0209972_10000708_pt1 | contig 32713 bp, 56 predicted proteins | sample NOAtaG_7_FD_187302 | JGI IMG/M metagenome (GOLD analysis project Ga0209972, IMG submission 187302) | Freshwater lake microbial communities from Lake Erie, under a cyanobacterial bloom - NOAA_Erie_Diel1S_2200h metaG (SPAdes) (version 2) | ecosystem: Environmental > Aquatic > Freshwater > Lake ...
TCAATCGGCGGTTCCGTTTCAATGTATATGCCACGCGTAATTGGATCATGCAAATCATTCAACGTGTGTTCCAAATAAATGGTTTGCGCTGAAAATGTTAACTTGTACTTTATATTTTCGGTTAATGATATAAAACGAATGTTTAATGATTTTAATGCGGCCATTGCGGAATAAAGGAATTCCAATGTTTTTTCGCCACGTTTGAAATGTGGCAAAACATTATAAATGATTTTATTAAAATCTAAACTAAACAATGGTTGTGGTTTGATAGTTAATAACTGAATTTAACGAATCATAAACTAAATATCCGGCATCAGGCGTATAATTTTGTGATGTGTTGGAATAACTTAATGCGCCATATTTTGCCATTGATGAATTCAAACGTACATCAACCACGCCATTTGCATTTTGAATAACATCAACCAATGCCATCACGTTGTAAACACCATTAAACGGCAAATTTCCAATATATGAATTGATCGCATCCAAAACCGGATTAACGGCCGGATTTTCCAATTCAAAACCGTTTAAATCTAATATTTGTGCATTATATTGAATATCCAAATTCAATTTCAAATCATCACCATTATTCGAAACAACGGATGTTGGCGTTCCAACGAATTTAATTTGATTCAAATATGATATGAATGCGTTTTTTTCTGCCAATGTTAACGGAATGGGCAACCCATTTCCATCCAATTTTGCAATTTTAAATCGCACCTGATAACCCAAATCAACAACCGCGCATCGTTTTATAATTTGATTTGCGGTGTTAATTGTTGAATAAACATATTGTGATCCATTCCATGTTAATGAATCACCATATTGAAATGCTAATGATTCCGTTTGATACCACAACGGCGTTCCGGCAATAATCTCATTTGAACGCGTTTCAATTTGTGCGGAAAATGTATCGAACAATGATTCGTGCGTGTATATCGCAAACGCCACACACCAAAACCACAAACGCCAAATGGCCACTTTTGATGTGGTTGTTAAATCATTCAATAAGGTTTGCGAATCATCAATTGATGGTTGCAATGCTGTTAATGTTGCCATGTTTTGTTTTTCGGCAACAATTTCATCGTATATTTCCGCTATTGATCGCGCCATTATTCCACTTTAAATATTTCGCAAAGGTTCAAAAGTTGTTCGGTTAATTCACCCTTATTATTTAACTCATTTAGGATGGATTTAATTTCTTTTGATTCCAAATCGGTGAATTCAATTTCGAATTCCGATTCCAATCCTTTTTGATTCAACATCATTCGTGTTTCATCAAAACGAATTTCAAATTCATCCAATTCACTTTGTGTGATTTGTACTTTCTTTTTAATATCCTTACGGATGATTAATTGTTTTAAATTGCCTTTTTCCGGCATGATCGATTGAATTGTGATTCGATCAATTAAGTTGATTTTTGTTTCCATTTGTTGCTATTCTATATTGTTTATTCCGTAAACACTTTTTAATTTTTCAACACCTTTTAAATCCGCTTGTTCCAAAACGGTTTGCATATCTAAGGAATCAAAAACCAAATTAAAAAAAGTTAATTCCGGTGTTTTGTAATTATCAGGAATTTCGAAATCCTGAATTTCGGATATGATTTCAAATTTAATATTTGCCTGAAATGTTGATGTTCCGTTTTCAATATCCACATCGGCCGATCCGGCTAAAATAGTTGTTTTTAAATGTTTATATTTCATTTTTTATGGTTTTTATTTATTTTACATATTTGTATGTGATACCCTTTGCCACGTTCCGTTTTGGTAAAAACAAACATGATTAATTGTTGTGTTATATACCATTAATCCATTTGCCGGTGATGAAATTGCGTTGATTTGTGTTGTGGTCATTCGGGGCAATAAAACACCCTTATTTGTACTTACAATATCTAAAATTGATGATGTATTTGGCGCATTTGTTCCGATTCCAATTTGCCCAACTTCTGTATATTGTAATATTAATGGGTTTCCGGTTGTTGCTTGTAATGTTAAAATTTCATTTGCTAATCCACCCCAATATCCACCAATTCCAACACTTGTAATCCTTGCACCACCATTTAAATAGGACAAACCCTCTACTTGTAATTTTACAACCGGACTAATTGTTCCAATACCTACCGTTCCATCATTTTGAACACAAAATAATGGACTATTTGAACTATTATCAATTTTCAATGCGTATGCACCGGATGCGGATGACGATCCAACAACATGAAGTCTTGCTGATGGGGATGATTGATTTATTCCAACATTTGTTCCATTATCAAATATTAATGAACTTGATGTGATTGCGCCGTTGGTTGTTCCTTTTAAAACATAGTTTGTTGTTAACGGTGATCCGGTGGCGTGATATGCAATTTGTCCATCAAACAAAGGTAAATAAACCGTTCTATTTGCGCCCTGACTTTGGTTGTTGCTTAAATATGTTATGAATATATTATCGCCATCCTTAAAACCAATTGTTTGTCCGGTATTTAAAACATTTCCGGTTGTTAAAACTTGCGCAATTGTTGGTGTTGATAAACTTAATGTTGCAAATTCCAAACCGGTTTCATCTGATTTAACTCTAACTATTTTTAATGATTGCCCCAAATAGGTTGATGGCGTATCGCTTAACTCGATAAATTGATCGTTGTATGATGATATTAATTGTTTTATTTGATTTATTGTTGCCTTTTTGGATGTTCCGGCCGGATGCGATGTTGTATCACTTACATCAACAACATGAATCAAATCGGCCAAATCTAATGTGATAATTGCCGGAATTGATGGATCTGTTAACCTCTTTTTTGCCATGTTATAAAATTAATTAAATTCAAATCCAATTCCATTTTGAAACATATATTCGCTGCCATCTTGCAACAATTTGTTTCCATCATCAGGAATATAAAATTCATCCGAATTGTTTGTTGAAAATGTTTCTTTTTTATATTGTTGAATATCTTTTTGCCCAATTAACAAATCATCAATATACAATAATGTTCCGGCCGGAATATCGGAATCAAAATTGAAATCCGGATTCAATAATAAAAAATCGGATGTTTTTTCCAATGATCCGTAAAATTGCAAAACAATATCCTGAATGTTTTGCCCCTCCGATGAAATAAATTTTTTAATTGCCATTATTTTAAACGTTCTGCATCAATAAATATTTTGAATTCTCGATTAACTATAATTTTTTTCGGCCGGTAATTATCTGCTTTTAATTGAATTGATATTTGTTGTTTGATGGATGCCGGATTGATCGGCGCGTTGTTCCATTGCATGATCCCCATTCCAATTAATGGCCATTGATAGTATTGGCCTTTATTGGCTTTTAATAAATGTTGAATGTGTTGTTGATCACTTAAATCAACTAAAAAATCACCGTTTTGAATTAACACATCCTCAATTGTATTTCCGGTGTCCTCGATCCTTATATCCTTAACCATTAATGTTTAATTTTTAAATCTTCAATTGTATTTATATTTATTTGCGGAATTACTGATCCGGCGTTAAATGCCGCCGAACTTGCGCCCGAATCCAATGCGCTTAATGCGACAAATCCTGATGCGGTTCCGGCTTTTAATATGTTGATTTCGTTTTGCAACGTATTTAATGCCGTTTTTAATATTTCAATATTAACCAAACCGCCATTTGTGCCACCATTGAACAAAACATCATCACAATCAATTTTGATTTGTTTGATTTCGGTTGTTAATGATACGAATGTTAATTCATTTGAAACATGCGAAACCAAAACCATTGAATTAATTTCCGGAATGATCACAATTCCATTTGTTTTGCCCTCCAATGCTTGCAACAAACAATCAACATATTCAACGCCTGAAACAACCGATTTAACAACACATGTTCGGTTTGTTTCATCGACTGAAATAACTTTTGCAAATTCCGAATAAACCATTTCATTTGATTTTGCCAAATCCCTTATTAATTCCCTGATTTTACTCATTGCGCAATTCGATCCAAATGTATTTTTTGCCGCCCACCATTCACCCCGAATGTGGTTTCCACTTTTTTCACATAAAATGATCCGTTTTTTTCCGGATATTTTTTCGATCTCAAATTAACAATATCACCAAACATCACAATTGGATCAATGAATGTTGTAAATGATCCCGATAATCCATCGCGCTTGTACTCTTTTAATTTGTTTTCTGCCAATGCTTTTAACGCGGTTTGATCTTTTATGTTTAAACGTTCAAACACTTTTGTTTCGCCATCCGGATCACCCAAAACAACCTCCAATTTTTCACCGGTTTTTGTGATTGTGCGATAAACAATTCTAAATTTTATTTCGTTTTTATCATATACAACCAAATCATCATCAATCACATTAAATTCAAAATCAAATGTGTGTTCCTTGCGATCATGAATATACGGAAAACCACAAATCAATTTATTTTCATTTAGTGTGTAAAATGTATGAAATCCATTTTTTTTAAGATCATCAAACGCCATTGCGGCCGTTGCGGTGTTTACCTGATATTGCGTGAACGGCGTTGTGGTTGCATTTCCTGAAACCTTATAATTCATTGTTGATCCTGATTCAATCATCAATTGTTTCATAAGATTTTCCAACGTAATATTTGAAAATGTTTTTGTGAATGATTTTTGTTTCAACTCGAACGTTAAATCATCACACATGATTTCAATCATGCTATTCACCGAAATTTTTGTGATATATCCAACAAATATTGTTGTTAATTGTGGCGTTGATTCCAAATATCCAATTGATATTTTAATTTTATCACCTCTTTTAAAAAATCCATCCGATCCAACGGATATTTTTTTTCCATCACGCGTGAATCGATCCGGAACGCGGATTTTTGCGGTTTGCGTTAATTGTTCCCATCCGGATGAAATTTCAATGGATTCAACCGCGCGAAAATAAACGAATTCCGTTTTGGTTTCAATTTCTATTTCACAATTTAACCGGAACATTTAATTTTCTAATTTTTCGATCCTTTTTTCCAACGATTGAAATAATTCTTTTATCACATTTGTTGAATTTTTATTATTATCAATTATCGAATTTATTCGTTCAATCAAAATGGATTGATTTGTTTCCATTTGTGTTTTATGATCCTGCCAATATCTTTTTGATTCAAATTCCACTTTGTTAATTTCGAAACGAATATTTTCCATTTCGCGTTGTAATTTAATGAAATCGAAATCCTTTATTTTGTTGTAATGATTATGCATTTTTTGATGTTCGGAATATATTGATTTAAAAAACCATGTAATAATGCCGATGATTGCTAAAAACAACCATCCGGCAATATCTTTTAATATTTTAAACATTTCCATAAACTATTCCCATGAATAAATTGGTTGCCATGTAAAATTAATCACTTGCGATGCGGTTGCCGTACCTACTAAAAATTTGCCAACCAATGCCACAAAATGTGCCGGTTCAACAAATATTGGCGCATTTGAAAAATCAACCTTTATTTCGCCATGTTGCGGTTGTGATCCGATTGCCGAACCAACCGCCCATGTTGCATAACCCAACGCAACGCGGCGCGGCGCTTTTGTAGCCGCCCCATCCGTTGTAGCTAATGAAACGGCCGTATGGCCAAACGCCAATGAAAATTGAATCGTTGTTGCGGTGGTTGCAACCGCCGCACCATTGTTTATTGCATCAATTACGATTCCGGTTATTTTGCACCTTTTGCCCTGAACCGCTATGGATCCGGCCGGTATTTGATAGGATCCAAAAATTAAATCCGTTGCGGCGGCTGCTTGCGCATTAACCGCACCTTGTCCACCCAAACCGGCCGGCAAATTAGCCGTTAATGCGGTGTTTGTAGGTGTTGCGGCCGTTGGATTTGTACTATTAGGATAGGTTGCCAATGATCCCATTGTTCCACCACTTAACCCCTGATATGATCCAAATACCGCATTCCCTAATTCACCCAACGAACGTGTATAAACCGAACCGCCGATTGAAACAGAATAATCGGTTAAAATAAATTGAACCGCCGATGCCGTTGCACCGGTGTTTGCGTGGCGAATAGAGAATGGCAAAGTTGAACTTAAAAATGGTTGCCCCGATGCTTGTGGTTTTTCTAATTTCCCGAATAATTTATCATCAATCCAAAAATCAACTGTAAATTCATTTATAGAAATAATCCAGCGAGATTTGTCCGCAATAGCTGGTGTATAAGAAGTAAAAATAGAAGATTGAACCTCCGTACCATTATAGTTAATTACTCCATTTACTCCCGCACTTGTTATTCTAAAATATACCCCATCCGTTGGTGCAAATGGTGTTGTTCCACCTTTACGAAATAAACCTATATCAACAACACTATTGGCAAACATTGCGGTGTTTAAACCACCTGTAAATTCGCAATAAAGATTACTTGTACCCATTAAAGGAAATTCTTGATAGGTAGATAATGTTGAACCACCAACCGCAATAGATGAGCTTGAATTTGTGTTTAAACCAACTGCCGACCATGCCAATGTGAATGTTGATGTGGCGGTGTTGTGTTTACCAGTATTTTGAGCGGTATAATTAAATGTTTCAACGTCTAATATTGTTTCATTTGATACGCGTGTTCTAAAATCACTATCGATTTCGGGTGATTGCAACCAAACATCACCGGCCGGATTTAAATTTTTTCCATCATCAATTTCAGAAAATATTTTAACCGCACTTACTGAATTGGGATTTAATGATGCATCACGTTCTAATGATGATTTTATTGCATAATCAGAATAAACATTTGCCAAATCCGGCGTGTTATTTCCACTTTGAATTTTTGTTGCCATTTTTTAATATTTTAATATATATACTTTTAAATTTGCCTTATAATTACCCGATGCGTTGTTATTTGCAATTGCACCCAACAACATGTTATTTCCGGTAACTGAAATAAAATTGGCATTTACGCCATTATTCACCCAATCATCAAAACTTGCAAATGATGTTCCATCATCATCAATTGGTGCAATTGTAACCCCCAAAATAGTGTTTGAAAATAAAACGTTTGTTTCGGTAACGGATGAAATATTCATTTCATTTCCAAATGCAAAAACAATTGTTGATTCTATTAACTGAAATTTGCCATCAACATAATCTTTTCGGGCGGCATGATCGTTTTGTGATGTTGCCCCCAAATTGGTGATTTGGTTTCCACTAATATTTAAATCAACTATTTGTTTTTTTTCTGCCATTACCCAACCACAACAACGTTAACACTAACATTTGCACCATTTGCCGCAATCGTTACGGTATTAATGGTTGTATTCACAATTTCAACACCATAATGTTCATAGGTTGCAGCATCATAAACATTCACAACAACATCGCGCGTTCCTAAACTATGCGTGATCGTTTGCGCACCGGCTATTGTTCCGATTGTGGTTGTGGTTGAATATTTATTAACTAAATTTGTTAATCCTTGCAAAAATGATGCATTCTTTAATTTTGCCGGCGTTACAAAACGAGAATCATCCGTTCCGGCATCCGTTTCGGCTTGCGTTGCTATTTCGGCAACACCTTTGCGCGTTTCGGTTGCATCCGTTAAATTGTATTGAACCAACGTCCAATCACTAAATGATGCCGGATCATCCACGTTTGCAAATAATGAATCACCAATTTCCAATGGTTCCGAATAAAAATTACCGGCCGCCGTTACAACATAATAATCACCTTTTTTAATGGTTCCGGCCGTTGGTGATGAATCCAAATTCGGCGTGTTTGTATTTGCATTATAACCACCTTTAAAATCTAATAATCCGGCAATATCATTAATATTTGCAACGGTAATTACCACCGATCCATCATAATATTTAATGCGATCATCGGTTGTATTATACCAAAATTGGCCCTGATTTGGCGTTAATGGATCGGTTGCTAAATTTTGAATTACTGCATTTTGTAATTCATTTTTGTTTAAATCTATATTATGTAAAAATTTTTTCGTTGCCATGTTAGTTTAAATATGCTTTGCCCGAAAATGGGGCGGAAAATTCAATTTTCAAATTATTATTATCGATGTGCGTTTCCGCACCATAAACAAATGATCCGGCGGAATCCACAACAACAACCGATGGATGTTTACCCATGTTATGGCTTATGTTCCACGTTGCCGATGCTACACCCTGAACAAATAAAAAATGTTTATCACCTTGAAAATATGATAATGAATTATAATTCGAAACACCATCACCAAATTTTAATTTGCCGGTGTCAACCTCCAATGCCGGTTCACCCTCCGCCAAAATTGGATTTTTAGTTTGCCAATTTGCGAATGTGTCGCGCCTAACTTGTATTTTAATGATCACACTCATGCCGTACCACCTAATAATAAGCCATTAACCGGCGGATATGAAATTGTGTTTGCATTTCCGCCATCTATATTTATAATTATTGGGCAAATAGAATCTGAAATTCCGGAATTTATAATTGTTGCCGTTGATTCCAACGATGAAACAATGGTTGCCGTTGTTTGAATAACACAAATCATATTAAATCAACATATTTTAAATTTGATTCTTTTAATTCGCACAATTTAATTTCGCCACTCGATTTTGTAATATCGCCACCATCAAAATTTAAATCAACCGCAATTGTTTTAACCTCATAAAAAACATCCTTACCAACAAACGCATTTTTTGTTTGTGACGCATTCACATATATTTCAAATTCGCCATTTGGGCCATCTGTTATGTTTATAAATCGAAATCCGATTTGTGGATTTAATGAAAACTGATCAATGGTGTACCCTTTTTGATAAACAACAACAACCAAACCGGCCAAACCTGACAAATCAATCGGTGTTCCGGCCTGATCTTTTATAACAATTTTTATTGTGGTATCGGTTCCCTTAATCATGCTTAAATATATTAAATCCTTAATTCAATTGGCGTTTCTGAAACCATCTTTATAGTGAATAATTGTGAATTGTAAAACCCCTCATTTTGTTGGAATGAATAATTTTCAATTACCACATCATCGATGCCCAAATTGTTTAAAAATGATGATGTGATTCTTAATTCCGTTGGAACTTTTAAAACCTCCACTAATGATGCAACTTCATCATCCGGATAATGCAATGGATTTTTTGAAACAATCACGCCGCGAACCTCGATTTCAAAATCGCCATCAGAAATGTATTCTTTAATGGTTCCGTTCCGGCCTTGAATTGCGGTTTTCACTATATTTTTTGTTTGTGCTACATTGAACAAAACGGTATCACAACCAAATGCCGGATATGTGATTTCAACATCATTTTCATCAAAATATGATCCGCCGTTTATGATAAGATTTGAAAAAATTTCCGTTCCCAAATACGAAAATGCATCCGGTTGATCCGGTTCATTTGGATCAATAAAAAATAATTTTGGTTTAATGGCCTGAATTCCGGCCCCGCGACCATATTTAACACCCGATTGAACCAATAAACGAACGGATTGTTCATTCACTTTTGGAAATCGCGGTGTTGCACCTTTTATCAAATCTTGTTCGTATTCAAATGCCATTAATCAATTGCGGTTTGTGCGTTGTTTAACGCGTTAATTAATACTTTTGTTAATTGTTGTTCAACCTCGATTGCGGATTCCTTTAATGTGGTTGTTTCAACTTTTAATTGTTCCACTAATTTATTTATGTTTATATTAAAAACTTTCGGCGCGGTTCCAACAACTGATCCAATTTTGGAATCCAATGCGGTTGATCCATCACCCATTTGGCCGGCTTTTTGTCCTGAAATTGTTTGTTTAACGCGGCCCAATAATCCGGATGAACTTAATAATTTTTGTTGTGCCAATGTTTGTTCATATAATTTACCGTATTTTATTTGATTTTCTGTATCGCCGGTAAACATCGCGCGTTCAAATTGCCCCTTTGTTGTAATTAAATCCTGAATCAATTTTGATTTTCCGGCCTTAATCGCCTGATCAATGGCAATTGATTCCGTTAACCCTTTTTGTTTTTGCAATTCGGCGGTTTTTTCACGCAACCATTTCAATGCACCTTGTTCGGCTTGTTGTAATTCAAATGCGGTGGCATGCATTTCCTTATTTGCCGAAATCATATCATCATAAGCCGATTTTAATGCCACAAAACCACCAACAACACCGGCCAAAATTGCAATAAATGGATTCGCTTGCAGCGTTAACATTGCGGTGTTTAAAATCCTTAACGCGCCGGCAAAACCTAATGTTGCGGTTTCCGCCAATAATAGATTTGAAACCCAATAAACACCAAACGCAACGGCCAAACCTTTAATCATTGCGGAATTTTTATCAACCCAATCAACTAATTTGATTAATATTTCAACCAATTTTCCAATTGTAGGCAAAACGGCCGCCGCAATTTTACGGCCTAATTCGGTTAAATTATCGATTAATGTTGAAACGCGACCACCAACCGTTTGCGATTGTTTGTCCATCATTCCGAAAAATTTGCCCCCTTTGGATGTTGCCGTTTCCATTGCTTTGGCAACCATTTCAAATGAAATTTTGCCGTTTTCCATATCCTTTTTTAATTGGGACATTGATTTACCGGTTGTTCGGCTTATCTCTTGTAATGGATTAAAACCGGAATTAATCATTTGTAAAACCTCTTGTCCCATTAAACGGCCGGCGGATTTTACTTGTCCGAATGCTAATGCCAAACCCTCAAAATTTTGCGCATTTCCACCGGAAACATCACCCAATTGTGATATTGTTGGCATTATATCATCCGCCGCAACTCCAAATTGCAATAATGTTTTGGCGGATTTTTGCAATAAATCGGAATCAAACGGTGTTCGTGCGGCAAAATCTTTTAATTGCCCAATCAAATAATCAGCGTGTTCAACCGATCCTAACATAACCTCAAACGATGTGCGTGTTTGTTCGGCATTTACTCCTAAATCAAATATTTTTTTGGCTAATGCGCCAACGGCAACCGCGCCGCCAATTCTACCTAATACGCTACCGATCCCATTAAATGATGATTGTGTTTTTCCGGCTTGTTTTTCTAAATCTTTTAATTTATCATCCGCACCCTTTAATGCTTGCGAAAATTGATCCCTAAGTTTTAATATATATTCGATTGTGTTTGCCATTGTTTGCCGTTTAAACGATTATTTTCAAATTTCAATGCAAATTGCAAATCATTCCAAACCCTTGCGAAATCATCATCCGATAATTCATCCGGATTGATTTTAAAATAAAACCGGATCAATGAATTCATTTTTCGTAATTCATCCCATCCGGCCGTTTCATCAATTTGGAACTGACTTAAATTTTTTTTAATTCGGCGGTTTTGAATTCAATCAACTGATACGCTTGCAGCGCGGCCGGAATCAAATAATCATCGTTTGTTAATATTTCTTTATCGCCATCAATCCAACATGAATTCAAAATGATTTCGCCCGCTGAAATCAGTTGTGAATTTCCGCCACTAATACCCATTTTTGATAATGCGATTTCCACAACCGCGCGTGTTGGTTTTGATACGGTACATTTTTTATCATCAACGATAATTTCCGCGAATGGTTTTTTTGTTGTTTCCTTTGTTGCCATTTTTATCTGAATTTAATATGTGAAATTACCAAATCAAATGCGCGTTTCACATCGGTATCACCTTGTGTTGATTCAACGCCATCATTCAAAAATTCACAATTTTTCAAAACGTGTGTAACCACTTTTTGTGCATTTAAGTATGTAACCGTAATATCAAACGCCGGTATTTGTAACAATGATCCGTTTGGTGCTGAATCTCTTAACGCCTCAACATCATTCATTGAAATGGTGATGTTTCCCGATGCATTAATTGCCCCATGTCCACGCGAAACCGGTCGATTTCCCATGCCCATGTTGTTAACTTTTTCCTGTTCTTCTGTGTAACTGATGGCCGAAACGCCGGCCACCGGAACACCTAAAATGTTAACCACTATTTGCGCGAAATCGTATGCGCGCCCATTAATTAAAGGTAATGCCATTTTGTTTAAATATTAACTGTAAAACCAATGTTTATTTCAATTTGCCTTGCAACACCAACCGGAACAATTTTAATTGTTACCACCAATTTTGATGTACTTAAAACATTTTGTGTTGGATCGATCAATACTTTGTATTGACTTAATTCGCCATCCACTTGCATTTGCTCTAATGCGCGATCCGCATCATTTTTGAAAAATGCAATTGTGTCCTCACTTAATTTGCCATTCGCATCAACATACAATGGTGCATTAAGATTCGGCAACATAAATGCACGAACACCGCGAACCGCTTTATCGATTGTGCGATTGTTTTCGATTGTTGAATAATCCGATGTTGCAACAATGCATGTTGGCGTATCTTCAACAAATGATCCGGCATTTCCGATGTGTTTGCGCACAAATAAATAACCTTTGTTATCAATTGCCGTTAACAATGATGTTGCCACATCTTTAACCTTTGTGCCATTAGCGAACGCCGGAACATTCAATTCCGTTCCATCGGTTAAATTGAATTTTGCAACCCATCCAATGTGTTCGTGTACTTTAGCAAGTGAAACCGCGCCCAATATCGCACCCAAACATGTTATTGAATAACTTTTTGCGGTTGCTAATGTTGAACCATAACCCGATCCATCTTCGCCAATTACAACGGTAACATTTTTGGATGATAAGGTTGTTAAATCGCTTAATGTGCTTAAATCACTAACACCGGCAATGTTGCCCGAATAAATGATTTGAACCGGTTTGTGTTCGGTTTCCAATGTTGTGGCATGTGTTTGCAAAGTTCCAACGGTTGCCGTTGTGAATGTTGTTTCATCAAACACACCAATTTGGCGAATTTTACCATCCGCGAAATTTTGTAATGTTTTTACAACTGAATAATCAATTGTTGCGTTATCAAATAGGCCGATATACAATTGGCCATCCGGTTGCATTCTGAAATATTCAGAAATGTGATACCACATAACATCCGTATAAGTTCCGCCCTTTGCGATTCCTAATGATTCCGCTTGTGATAAGCTGAAAACTTGTTTGATGCGATCGGTTGTTGAAAAACCGGCCGGCAAATTGGCGTTGGCAATAAAGAAAACCAATCCGGAAATGTGATCTTCACCGGTTAATGGTCTGCCCAAACCTCCTTCGCCTTTTATGAATACTATATCAGAAAGTGCCATTTTTATTTTTTAGTTTTTTTTGGTTTGATTTCGTTTGTTGCTATTGTTTCCGGTTCAACAAACATACATTTCAAACGCGGTGATCTGCTTAATGAATAACCGAATGCGTTTTCTTTTCCAATATCGGATGGCGGAAATATTTGTCCATCTTCAACGATCCACGCACCGTTCATTTCATTAATTTTTTCACGATGTTTTTGAATGATTGTTTCCATTTTTAAAAATGGCCGGTATATTTCAACCGGCCGTTTTATTTATTATGCTTCTGTTTGTACTAATGCCGCAACACCTTTTTGGTCTGTTCTAAGGATTGAACCTCCCATCATAACCATTGCGCTGAATATTGATCCATAGTATTCCGGCTTGTTTTCATCCGCGAAAACTTTAATATCACCTTGTGCGAATGATACATAATCCATTTGGAACGCTAATGCACCTAAATGATCTGTTGCCGCACCGGCCGCGCCAACCGCTTTTTTAACCGGTAATGCGCTATCGTCATAAACGTTTACAACCGGACGTGCCATGATGTTGAAACCATATAATTGGGTTAAAACTCCGCTTTCCTGACTTGCACGTTCCATGTAATCGCGGCTCACTAATGTGCTATCCGCAAATAACTGATAATACATATCGGTTGGTAAAACTAAAAAACGGCCATTCATTGGTGCGTTATCCTTATCCAATTTCTTTGCCATTTTGCGAACATCATCCTTTGTGATTGCAAAACGTGTTCCGGTTGCTGATGGTGCTAATGCATCAGATGATGCCGATCCACTTGTGCGGAATATTGCATCCGATCCGGTTGCACCCCATAAATATGCTAATTCATCACCGATTCTCTCGCTTAATGCGCCGGTGTGTGAATTTAAAACGCTTACACGCTTGTTGTATGATGTTTGTAATTCTTCAACATCGGTGATGTGAATTGGTGCAACATCAAACGAACTTAGGTTGTAAGTTAATTCTGAATCTGTACGTTGTGCGATTGTTGCCGGAAAACTTGAACGATCTTTAGTGATCGCACCCAATGCGCCGGCTTGTGGTAAATGAACTGTTTTGTTTGAAACGAATTCCGAATGGTTTGTTCCTTTTTGTATGAATGCCGAATTTCTATAAAGAACCTCCTGAATGCTATCAATCCAAATTTCTTTTTGTAATGCCATGATTTTGTTTTTTTATGGTTAATTAATTTGTTTTTTTATAATACGCATTGAACAATGCATTGTATTGTTCAACATTTTCGTTTTTCATTTTCTTTAATCCTTGCGGATCGTTTTTTTCCCAATCGCGAATGTTCCATTTTTCGCGGCCGTTTTCTATTTGTGTTCCAATAAGATTTGAAATCTTAACAACCGGTTTTTTGAACGCATTTAACATCGTTTCAAATAATTCGGTGTTGTTTTGTGCGATTTCAACCAATTCATCGCGTTTGGTTGCATCTAATTTACCTGATGCGATTGCCTTATCAACTTTGTTTTCGGCAATTTTGTTTTCCAATTCTTTAATGGTTAACGCTGCATTTTCAACCTGATTTAACAATTCTGTTTTGGATTCGTTTAACGCGTTGATAACATCGTTCAATTCCAAATTTGCATTTTGCAATTCGGAAATTTTGTTTTCAACCGCCGCAATTTTATCCATCACATCGTTTTCGGTTGATTCAACCGCCAATCCAAAATGATTTTTTATTAATTCCATTTCGTTTTCGTTTTCGTTTTTATTATATCCATGAACCGCACATGCCATTTCGATGATTTCATCGATGGATGCGGTTGCCAATTTCTTTTTTTGAATTTTGCGTTTTGTGGTGTAAACCTCATCTATCATTCCGTATTCAACCGCCTGATCTGAATTCAACCACGTTTCAACGGCCATCATTTGATCGATTTCCTTTGTGCTTAATTTAGTATTATTTGCAAAGATCGAAACCAATGATTGTTTCAATGATCTTAAAACCTCCATTTCCTTTTCATCCGGTTTTCTGCCAACATGTGGATCATGTACCATGATTTTCCCGAAATCAACCATGTATCGTTTTTTTCCGGCCATTGCGATCACTCCGGCCATACTTGCGGCAACGCCATCAACGTATGTGTTAACATTCATCGGTGAATTATAAATGGCGGTGAATATTGCAAAACCATCCAAAACGGAACCGCCGCCGGAATTGATACGAACTTTTATTTCATTCAATCCAAATGATTCAAGGAATTTTAATTCCTCTGCAAATCGTTGGCCGCTTGTTCCATCCGATCCGATGTTGTTATAAATCAACATTTCGGCGGTTGTTTCTGTTTGGTTTACTATAAATTTTAAATCATTCATTGATCCTAAATTCAATATTTATTTTTATTTGTGCAAACGGTGTTTCCATCTTTAAACGATTGATCCGGAAACGTGCGTTTCAAATCCTTATAAATAGTGGATTCGGATAGAAATAATTCCTTTGCCAATCGTTTGATTTCACGTTCAACATGGATGGCATTTGCGCACCTTTTTTGCACATATTCGGCGCGTTGTTTGAAAATGGTTTCGTTTTTATGCATGGTATATCGGTTTAATAATTTCCATCACCGGTGCGGATCACCTGATTATCAATATCCAAATCACGTTGGATTTCCAATTCATTGATTGTTGTTTGTGTTTTTCCAATTGGATCGGGTTGATCCGGCAACATCAATTCAAAATCGGTTCGCCACACAATTACATTATCATGATTTGAATCCTGAACATCGCCGGTTCTGTTTAATGATGTGAAATCGGTTGTTTGGAATCCTTGCAATGAATTAAACACATCATGGATCAAATCAAAAATGGCGGTTTCCTCTGTTTTGTATTCCTCAAATCCGATGTGGATTGAAACGGTTATTGATCCGGTTTGATATGATCTTTGTAATGATGCCCATTCGATCCGGCGGAACTCTATAAACGCACATGGATATGCAAACGCATTTTCGCGCGATTCATTGTTGAATTGGTTATTGAACAAACGAATTGTTTTCAATGCCGGAACATCGGTTTTTAATTTGTTTGCGATTTCCTGATATAATATTTTAAATTTTGATGCCATTTTGTTTTAATAATTGTTTAACCTCATAATCAATTAAATGTTTGATCCCACGTTCCAATGTTGCTGATTCACCCATGAATTTACGTTGCGGAATCTTAACATCCAATTTTGTTTTTTTAGTTAATGCAATATTTTTGAACATCGGATCACCGGTTTCAAAATACATTGCCCACGCCCATCGGCGCATTTTCTTTGTTACCGTTGGATGTGTTGTTCCGCCATCGTTGTGAATTTGCGCATAAGGAACACCGGTTGATTTGATCACAATTCGATTCCAATTGTGTGAAACCAATTTGATGGAATCACGCAAAAATCCGTTATGTGATAATATTTTTTTGCCGGCCGATGGTGATCTGAATGTGTTGTATTCACGTTTTCTTTTTTGCCATGCATCAAATCCATTATCGGTGAATCCTTGTTTAACAAATGATAATTTGAAAAATCGTTCCGCACGTTGACCAACAATCAACGGCAAATCGATCTTCGCTTTGCGAAATGCTGATAATACTCTATTGATGTTTTTATCGACCATTAATAAATTTGATCCTTTTTTGGTTCATCTAATATTTCAACATTAAAAACTTTATTCAATGCATAAAAATGGCCATTTTCCGGTGATGATTTATCAACATCAACAACTAATTGAATAAATTTTTGCAATAATTTATCATCACAATTAACAATTCCATCATCCGAAATTGTTGTTTTTATGTTATTAACTAATATCCTCATTCGTTGAATAGTTTAAATACAAATTGAAAGTGATCAAAATCATTTTTAATAAATCCGTTTAAATCACTTAATGCATGCGTAAACCACATCGATGTGATTTCAGTACCATGTTGATCATTTATCATTTGTCCGGAACGCCACACGTTCCAAAAATATTGTTTTCCGGTGTAAGGATTCCAAAATTTATCTGCTTTTGTTAATTCTGTTTTTTTATAATTTTTACCGGTTAAATCTTTTAATCGCTGAATTGGATAATCCTTTGTTCGTTGTTGGTAATATTGCTTTATTTTATTGAAATATTGCGCATTTTTATCCTCCAACATGTGGCCTAATTCATGGCAAATTGTTTCAAATGTTTCCTTTTTATTGATTTTTATTGTTGATGAAACATATCCGGCGCGATTTGAATCCAATCCAACTTTAATTTTTACATCATTTGGAATTAATTTATTTCCAACTATTTTATTAAAATATTCAAATCCGGTTTTAACTTGTGTTTTATCAACTGATTTTGAAACGGTATCAATTAAAGCGTTTGCCGATCCGTTATTTGAAAATAATAATCCGATAACATCGTTTGTATATTTATCAACTTGAGAATCCTTTAAAACTGATAATTCATCGTATTCATCACATAGTTTTTTAAAATCGGCTATTATTTGCGATCTTTTTTCACCGGTTGCATATTTTGATAATTCAACCAAACCGCGTTTTTTTGCTAATATATCATCCATTTTCATTTGCGTTTCCAAATGAACCGGATTTGCATATTTTTCGGATTCTGTTTTTATGTATTCAATGCGATCATCAATTGTTTTGAATTTCTTATCATCGAATTGAATCACCGGCGGTTTGATTTCGGTTGCCACAGGTATCAAGTCTTTAACATCATTCGGGATCGGCATATCGAAATTTCGATCCTGATACGCTTTATACCTTGTATCAACTTTAAAATATGGGTGTGATAATCCTTTTTGCTTATCATCCACAAAAATCACCTGATGTTTGCCCGAATTCAATCTAAACAATTGATCCGGCAATGTTACACCTTTAAATTCCGGCGTGCCATCATCGGTTGTTCCAATCTGATCCAATTTTGTGGGTGTTGCTTTGCGGATTTGGGTGATCGTACACCGGCAATTCCATCCGTTCGGCGGAAAATACTGATTCCAAAATTCATGATCAACCGGCAATGTGATCCCATCCATCGATGCGTGTTCCGGCCGAACTTTTGAATCATCTTTTGTTTCGTATCTTAAATATGGGAACGTGTTTTTTTGTGATGAATAGCGATCCCAATTTTTGGCCGATCGCGCTTGATTTATGGTTGTTCTATATTCAGCCTTTAACCATGCGCGGTTGTATAAACTTTCAATTTTTGATGCACGTTTTTCGAATTCGGCAAATGATCGGATGTTTCCATTTTCATCCAACAATTGTGATTGCATATCCAATATTGATTGGAATGTTTTTGCGGAACTGAAAACGGTGATGTTGGCCTTTAAATGGCGCACCGTTTCGAATTCCGGCATCATGATCGATTGATCATAACCGATTCCATAAACATCAAACACGCCTTGCGTCAAATAATTGGCCGTTTTTTCGTATAATTCAATAGGCAAATTGGCGATGTTTATTTCGCCGGTGAAAACCTTTTGAACTAAATCGGCCGAATCGGCATCATTCCAATCAAAATTTGCCATTTAACAACAATTATCATCCTTTTTGAAAAATGGTTCGTATAAATTCGCAACATTTTGTATTTGCGATCCGGTTTTCATTTCAACCGGTGTTCCGTATTTTTGAGTTATGTAATCGGCCGGAATGTTGTAATATTTTAACAATTCCGAATCGATTTTGAATTGCTGATCAATTGTTAATTCATCGTTTTCGCAAAATTCAAATTTAATCCCCTCCGGCATGATGCCATGTTTCACCATTAATGGGATCAATTTATCATTCACACAATTTTCAATGAATTCGCGATCCGCGAACGCGTACATTTGCGCAACACGTTCATGAACCTCCGCCGATCCGGCAAACGATTTTTCATCGGTTGTTCCGGTTTGGCCCAATATTAATTTGCTTAATTCCGAATTGGTGCGGTTCACCATTTCATCGTAAATTTTGAATGCATCGTTGGATGATGTTTCAACGAATTGGATTTCATCGGTTGTATCGAACACACCCCATGTTGCCACATCCATTTCGCGCATCATTTGTTCCATCATTTGGCGCGAATCTTCATTTCGGATGTTTGTTTTCCCGATCCGGATCGGCATCCCGAATAAATCCGCCCTGATTGACCATGCACCTAACACACCTTTTTTCCAAATCACCAATGGTGCGGCTTTATTAAGCAAACCCAAATCGGTTGATCCGATAAATATGTTCCAATCCGAATATGGTTCATCCTGATATGGGATTCCGTTATCACTTAGCGCATACAAATCAGTTTTAACAATTCCGGTTTCCGGAACAACATATTCACGCGGTATCAGTTTAATATCATCAAAACCATCGTTTTTAATATCGCCTAATTCTATTAACGAATAGCCATAAAATATTGAATCAATGCAATATTGAATATACTTATTAAACCATTCGCGGTGCATCTGATCATCGATCGTTTCGTTTTCCGTTCCATCGTTATTTACAAACTTATATTCCGTTGATAGGATTGCCAATGATCGCGTTTGCATCAATGATGATAAATGTGCATCCAACACAATATCATTGAAAATGCGCATCAATTCAACGCGTGATGGTGAAAACTTAGATTCGGCCGATGCGATTGCATTGCGCCATTTTTGGATGTCTTGTTTGTTGCGAACCAATTGCCGTTCGGTGATACGCGCCATTATTTGCGCATTATCCGGTTGTTGTTCATCCTTATTTTGAACCGATTTCAAACGGTTTATTTCGAATCCTAATATTTTCATGTTAATATAATTGATCGGATTTTGATGTTCCAAAACGGATGTTTTTTCCGATGTTTTCATCCGGAACGGTTAATGTTGGTAAATCTGTGCTGATTAATGATTTGGCAACCATTTCCATCCATTTGATGGCATCATCGCGCCGTTGAATCCTAAATTCCGGTATATTGCGCGGATTTATTCGCGAATGTAGGTGATACAATGTTAAATCAATCAAATGCATTTTGATCAATGGGTTTCGCGGATCACCTTTTGACCATTTTGTTGAATCCGTTGGATCGATGCCAACAATGTTTGTTGTGCTAATGCATTTATATATTTGATCTTCAATATCCGGATATGCAACAACCGCATTTTGTGCGTATGTTGTGCCGGAATCGTATGCGTTTAAATCGATAAATATTTTAGCAACATCATATCGATGGCGCAAATATGATTCCATTTCCGATTGTGCGGCCAAAATGGTTTCGTTTAATAACGTTTGATCTTCACCGGTGATCACATCCAAATTTTCGCGTTGGATGGCCCTCAAAAAATCTGTTTCCCTTAAAAACATTTAATATTTTCGATTTAATGTGCGCCGGCCTATATTGTACGAAATCGGATCATTGCCGCGCATAAATGATTCGAATTCGTTTTTATAAATGCTACAAATGAAATAATCATTTGCATCGGATGTGTGGCCGTATTTTTCAAATGAAACGCCGTTTTTGTCGCGAATCCTTTGTTTTAGCTTTGTTCCATCCGCATCCATTTTTACAAAGTTATAATCATTTATAGTTTTTTCGCAATTTTTGCCAATTTTTATTGATACGTTTTCCATCATGCCGGAAAAAATATTGTTAATAAAGTTACCACGCATCACAACCGATGGTGCGGATGATTCAACGCGATTAATTGGTTTTAATGGTTTTAATTCCTGAAATATAATATCAAAATCGTTATGCCCTTTTGTTGAACGTGTATCGCGTTGCCGACCGGCCGGATCACCATAAATAAAACATCCCGAATTGTGGTTTCCGTACTTATAAAAAATAGCCTTACACAATGCCGGCGTGTTGTTTTGTGGATCACTCAAACAAAATTCATCAATTTGGATGGCGTTTTTTCCTGATACCTGAAAAACATTTGCGGTGATATACGGAACCACGTTGAAATCGAATGTGATGTGAATCGGTTGTGATGGATCATAAACGGCCGTTGTGGTGTTTAATTCTGTTTTAAATGATCGGTAAAATTCGCCACCGGTTTTTGGCATGGCGAACCAATCGCCATTCAATAAACGCGCGCGATCATACGGATCACTCATTGATTCCAATGTTTGCATGTATAATTTCGCGAATTCCTTGTTCGGATTTGATTTTAATGTTGCCGGAATGTATTTTGTGCGTTGATCCAACCGTTGTTCGTAATATGGAACAATGATTTCATGTTTAATCCACGAATCCGCCGGATTGCATGTGATTAATTGTTTTGGCTTTAATCCATAAACATGATGTTTATATCGGGTGCGCGTCAATAATAAATCCGCCGCCCTTTTTGATACGTTTCCGCCCTCTTCAATTGCGCCATCGGTGTATTCGGTTGATCCTAATGATTCCCAATCCGGATCGGATGGATATTCAAACAAATCTAAAAAAACAATCCGCGATCCGTTCGGAAAATCGATGTGCGATTTTTGATCATTGTAATTATACGGAATATTTAATTGCTTTAAACAATCAAATAAAGTGATGGCAATTGAATTTTTAAGGTTTTTAAGTAATTCGCGCCCGATATATCCGCGCGTTTCCGGATAATTGATCCGTTGTGATATTTGCCACATCGAAATCAAAAATGATTTTCCGCCGCCGGCCTGACCGCCATATAAAACACGTTGCGTTGTTTGATCACTCAAATAATGCAATGCATTACTTTGTTCCTGACTAAAATCAATTTCGATCATTTGTTCAATATATCATCCCCGAATAAATCATTTAACGATCGTTTTAATACCAAATCATTCCGGAATCCTTTGTGATCATGAAACCGATTGTGGCATTTTCTACACACCAAAATCAAATTCCGTTCATTGTGAATCATTGGGTGATCCGGTTTTTCGGATCTGAAAACAATGTGATGAACATCCAACATTTTTGTCGTGATTCCGCATTGCTCACAAAATGAATAACCGAAATAATTAAATTGATCCAACCTTAATTTTGCGGATGTTTGGCGGAATTTATAATCGGGTGATTTTTTCATTTGGATGGCGGTTTAATATTGAATTTTATTTCTAATGCTTTGCCGCCCGATGTAATGTCGGTTTCGGTGCGTTCGGTGAATCCATCGTTTTTTCCTAATGTTTTCAAAACGAATTGCGCCCATTTGTTACGTTCGGCCACATTCAACCGATCATTCAACCCCTCCATCATTACCGTTTTGGCCATATCAACCACATACGATTTCAGCGATTCCACAAAATCCGAATATTCCGGATCGGTATTCATCCAATAATAATGCTTTTGCCGCCAATTTTCCCGAATATGCGGATCACCCTTTGCAATATTATTACATGCGTTCGATACGTTCCCGAATGTATTTATAAGTTCATCCGCTAAAATACCCTTATCATGTAAGAACTTTTTTTTGATAATTTCGCTATCTTTATCCATTTTTATTTCAATTTTCGCAATAAATAATCCAATATATTAACAAAAATCAAAATTAGTGTAATTAACACCGCCATCAAACATCCGGCGAATATGTCAACCATTAGGATCATAAATTGTTTAATTCTGCCCATTCCTTTTTTAATACACTAATTTTCATCGTTAGGTGTTCCAATATCTTGTTGATTTGATTTAATTGCAATTTTTTGGTTTGATATTCGCGTTCACATTCGATTTCCGTTTCCTTTAATCCTTTTGTTGAAACCTCCGCCATCGCCGTTGATTTATTCATGGCGAATGTTGCCGATAAATTTAATGATGAATCCGCCACCGCAAATTTGCGTGTGTGTTCCGCCATTAGATATTTTGAATATGCCTTTGCCGTTTGTTCGGCTAAATAATATGAATATGATGCCAATTCACCCTGAAAATGCAACAACTCCGGTATGGAATCCCATGTGTGGCCGGTTAATTGGTACTCATTTATTTTTTCTTTTATTTTTTCCATGTGTTGCGAATTTCACCTGACAAACCGCATACCGTTGATTTGAATCGTATTCGGCCATGTTAGGATCGGCCATGCATCGGTTTATAAAGGCCGATTTTGATTCGTTTTTATTTGGTGTTGGTATTGGCATTTTTTATCGTTTTGTTTCCTTTGCAAATTTACAAAATTTTGTTGTATAAGCGCAATATTATGGCGGTTAGCGGATAGTTATAACCAATGCTTACTGACATAGTTCTAATAAAGTATCTGCATGACATTCACAAGAAAGCGAACAAAAACACGCTAAGTTTTTACCTCTTAATGTTTTAATATTTTCGCTAATCCATTTAAACCTATCAAACTCAATACTCGCTTGTATTTCATCAATCCATCGGTAAACCATAGCGTTGTTTAATATACATTCTCTGTATCTTAAAACCGCTTCCTTTGCTCCTAATTCACTTACTAAAAATGGATTGCCCCATTTAGTCGGTCTACCAACATAAACAGTATTTTCAGGCATCTTAAATCCTTTTGTTCGCTTTCTTTGTATTCGTTCCATAATTATATTTCGTTAAATAATCGCACTGGTTATAACAGCGTATAAAAGCCATTAAAAAAAACGGCTCTTATACGCAAACCGTTAGCGGTAATACTGCGACATCGCTCCGTAGAAAGTTTGTGCCATATTCTCAAACTCTATCAAATCAATGTTTTTACTAACACACATATCAATTCTATCTTCACCCAAAACCATACACTCATACATTATTCCTATTCTGTTTGCGTATGGGTCACGGTCTGCATACTTTCTAAAATCATAAAACAATATGCCTATCTGGTAAATTTTATCTTCACCATTTTTAAAAGTTTTCCAATAACAGAAATCTTCGTTTTTATGGTTTTGAACGTATCTTCTGTATCCTAATTCTTTGAGTTTGGTTTCCGTTTTAGATAACCATTCATCCCAAGAAGTACTACCGCTAACATCCGCTATAAGTAATGGCGGTTGCAGTGGTAATTGGACATTTGTGCTTTCTTTTGTCATTTGTACTAAATTTAAAGTGAGTAGTTCTAAATCCGCCACTACTCATAGCGGAATACCGTTATAAGTCAGTTTGCTCAACTACTATTTTTAAGCATTCCCAACATTTATAACATTTATCTCTATAATATTCCCTTCGTATTTGTGGATGTTCGCAAACCGAACTTATAACAGCACCCTTGCGCAGTTTAGCATCAGGATTAGTTGGGGTTGCGTTATCTTTAAATTGTTTATCTGTTATCATAATTTTTTGGTTATTAAATTAAACTGCGCAAGGCTGCAAAACGTTATGTTCAATTTTATTTTTAAAAAATCCCTCCCCACTGGTTCGCCATAGCATCCGCAATACCCTTGAATGTTTTACTTCTTGCTTTTCGCCTTTCTTCTTTAGGTAGTTTAAAAGTTTCGTAATGCAATCGGCTGTCAGTCCTTCCGCTTTTATGCACAATAATATCCGGCTCTACAATATTTGTAGGCTCTAATTTTGGCAATCCAACTAACCACAAACAAGTGCTTTTCCTTTCAGTATGTCCAAATTGGTAAGGCTGTATTATTTGAGTAGGCTTTTTGTAAAGTCGGCTCATTATTCCTATCGGGTTTTCAATGTAGCCTTTACCTATTTTCTCCAATGCCTCTGCACACTTCAAAAAATGCTCTACGGCTTCTGCTCTTTGTTCGTGTATATTTGGAAACCTATCAGCATATTCCGGTTTATAGTATTTATTAGCTGCAACTGTTAGCCGAGTGCATTCTGGGTGCATTCCTAAAAAATCAGGCTCAATCAATTTTATGGCTTCAAAGCAATCCATTTGTAAATGCCTTTCATGATATTTTCCACTTGCCGGTAATAAGTCGCAACTATAAGCATCATGTCCAGCGTTCAAAAATGCTTCCATTACCGTTTGGCTTTCTTCGTGTGTTATTAAAACTTTCATATTTCCCTCGCTATTTTTTAAAATCCGTTATTTTTTTTTAAGTTAACCGCCGCATTTACTGTAATAAATTTATAACATAACCGGATTAATGGTTTAGTTATGCGCGGCGGTGATTTTTTTCCAATGTTCTGTATTCCCTGAAATATATCCGGCCAAAATATGATCAACATCATCCAAATTCCACGCGATCCATACACACCATCCCAATTTTGTTAATTGGCCATGAAATAACAGTTGTGTTGGCCTGATTGATCCGCCCGATGTTTTCAGTTCGATGGCCAATCCGATCCATTTTCCGGATGGATTAAAGATCATTATATCCGGAACACCGGCAACAACACCCATTTTTTTGAACTTTGCGCCATCTTTTGCGTTTCGTTTTCCGCCGTTTGGAACATGGATCGCCAACATTTCCGGATATTTTGATCGGATTAATTGCATCGCGCTGATCTGAAAATTATCTTCTTTGCCCTGATATTTCATAATTTGGTTATTTCATTTTTAACATCATGCCAATATTTATCAATTTCGTTTATTGTTAATTTATACCCTAAATCATTTAATACGTTTTTATAAGTTGATTTTAATATTTCATCAACACATATCAATGCGCATTGTTTTATTTCAACTTGCATTAATCCGGTTGGTAAATCAAATTTTTCAATTAATTCAATTGCTTTATCCTTTGGATTCATTTCAGTTTTTCAATTATGTGGTTCATCACTCCGTTAGTATTCTGCATTTCCAAATCCTTTAATATTCGATTTTTTCGATCCTGATCCATATCCGGCCACCTCTTTTGAATGTCATCAAACCATTGTTCCAATGATGCGGTGTTTCGAACATGATTAACCGGTTTCATTCTTTTTTCCGGCATTTCGTTTAAATGCCTTTTAAATTGCTCGTAATCGATCAAATCCGGTTGGCGGTTCTTTACCTTATTTTGATTATATCGTTCAACCTCGATCGCGTGTGTGCGATCCTGATCGTATTTTTCAAACCATTCCAATATGATGGAACCATCCAAACGTTCATAAATTTTTCCGTATTGGCCTAACTTAGCATTTTCGAACAATAATTTGATTTCCTCAAACTTTAAAAAATAGTATGATTTCGCGATCAATTTTGATGTTTCCATGATCTGAATTGCGTTCATTGGCCGCGAAACATTAAAAAATTCATTTACATTGGTTATTAATTGCGCCAACAATTCCATGATTGCCGCATCACCATGATTGCGCCTTGCTAACGCAATTGATGGTGTTTCCAATTTAAGCACCTCCGCCGGATGATTGATTGCGCATATTTGCGAAATATTGTTCCAAAATACGTTTTGTATCTGCTTTAGATTCTGATTGTTTCTTTGTAGTTCCATTTTTTATTTTGCTTAAAATCTCGTTAAACTTTGAATTAATTAAACTTAGTGATAAATTTTCATTGATCCATTGATCGTTTATATTTTTTAATAGGAATCGAAAATCATCGCGAATTTCCGCGCCTGAATTTTGGAATTGAATTTTATTGATTATTTGTTTAATTGCCGCGCCATCTTTGGCGGTGAAATAATAATCAACTTTTTTTAAATATTTATACCAATCCAAAAAATCTTTTTTAATTAAATTGAAATCTGAAACCGAATTTTTTAATTCGGCATGTTTTTTATCTGTTTTTTTATTATTTGGTTTATTATATGGTATTGGTTCGGCATCTTCGCCATTTCGATTTGGCATTGTTGCCACATCGGTTTGGTTTAAAACACAATACCATTTGGTTTTATCGTATGGATTTTGATTGAAATTTCCCACACCAATTACATTTTGTTTTTCTAAATTTTCAAGTGATCTTCTTATTTGATCGTATGATAAATAAGGAAATAACTCACAAAATGCGTTTATTGAATTATAAGTCCAATAAAATCCATTATAAAAATGCTTATTATTTGATTGATTTTTTTTAACCCAAAACCGGATATTGTTTAAAATAATTGATTCATGCAATCCGTATTTAACCGCATCATCAATATTAAAATGATGTTCCATAAAATATAAAACCCTCACCGGATTGATGTGCACCCCATTTTTCAGAACCGAAATTCATCAAATGGCATCAACCCAATGAGGGCGAAAAATGTTATTATTTGAATGTGGGTGCAACACATATTTTTTCCTATCAATGAACGTTCCGCGAATTTACAAATTCCGTTGCAAATTATCAATATATTTATTTAATTCTAAAATATAAATATCCAATTTTTCACGCGTGAATGAATCGTGTTCCATGTATCGCAATACATGATTCCGGTGTTTGATGAAATACCCAACCAAATATTCATTTGATAAGTATGGAACTTTTAAAACATTGCAAACAACCGAATGCGGAATGTTTAATTGATCTGATATGTATTCCGGCTTTTGATTATAATCATTGAACCGGCGTTTTATTTCATTTGTTTGTGAATCTGTTAACATAATTTAATAATCCGTTTGATGCGCTTTTGATTGCATTGGCGCGTTGGTTTAAACTTAAAATTTCATCCTTTATTTCCTTTAGATCGATTGAATGCCAATATCCTTTTGAATTACTACAAATCGGCGCGATTCCGGTTGATCGGATATAGTTGATCATTTTTCGCAACCTTGCATCCGTTAATTTGTAGCCTTTTGATTGCATTTTTTTAACGATTTCCGATGATTTAATTGCATTTTGTTTTCCTTTGTGGTATTCAAAACCCTTTAAGATCACCGGAATCATTAATTTTTCATCATAAGTTAATTCGAACGTGATATTTTCGAACCCTTTTATCATTTGATTTGTAGTGATACGGATTCAACAATTTGGCATCCATCAACCGATTCGCCGTTTTCAATTGCCGATTTGATCGCGGTTTTGTCCGGTGTTCCAACAATCTTTGTTTTCATGAACATTGCCGGAATCAAATTTTCATTAATCACATCAACCGATTTGTTTCGGCGAACACTCAATTTGAATGTGGAGGTTTCGAATTTTCCGCCACAAATAAAATCGATCGCATTGGCTAATGTTCCGCGCATCCAATCCACGCGGTTTTGTTTGGCCTTTTTTAAGGCCGTTAAACGTTTTATTTCAGCATCGATGGCATCAATATCCGATTCAATCGTTTTGATGTAACCAACGTAATTTATGGCCTTTTGTGATAGGTTATTTTGGTTTAGTTCCAACGCTGTTTCAATATCCGGTGTTATTTCACCATCCATTTCATCAGCCATGCGCATGATCGTTAAAAAATCTTCTGTTATGTTAAAAATTGTTTTCATTGTTTCCGTTTTTTGTTTTTAGTATTTCGGTTATTAAACCGGTGTTGCAAATATCATTTATGATCGCTTTGCATTTTTCATCCGGTAGCCATCCAACCAACCGCATGGTGTGCGGTTGATTGTAGGCAATGAATTTAATGATTGTTAGTTTTTCCATTCATCACATATTTGGTTAATTTTTCGCACATATCGATCACGTTGTCCGCAAATGTATTTGGATCATCACCAACATTTCCGGATGCGGTTAATATATCGAATGCCATCCGGCAACCAAATTGCCTGATCAAATGTATTTCTTTATTATCAGGTGCGGAAATACCCGATCCCGATTGTTTTGATGATGATGCGTTTTGTTGTGCCGGATTTGATCCATTAGATGCCGATGGGGCTTGTCCTGATCTACCTAATTTTTTTTCAATATAAACTTTAAAACCTCGCCCTGATGGCGAAATCTTATATTGAACTAAATCGCCCTCACGAAAATAGTTGTTCACTTCGTTTCGATACATTGTTCCAATATCGCCATTTTCAAAAATAACCTCATGTTTGTATTTTGTTTCGTACATGTCGGTGAATTTGATTGATTTGATTTTTGATTCTTTTATTGTTTCCATGTTTTCAAATTGTTGTTGTGTTTCTTCTAATTGTTTATGATATATTATTTCGGCATCAATGCGATCCGCCAATTGGTTGATCAACCATTCCTTTGTTTGCCCCATCGAAATATTGTTTTAATGCATCATTAATAATTTCGTTATAACTTTTACCGGTTCTTACTTTATGAACCATCATTTTATTTTCATTATCCGCATTTATACGCGCCGGATATTCCCATTTTTTGAACGTATTTCTCATAATTTGAATTTGTTTTTGAAAAAACGCGCATCACTTAATTCATACGCGATTTGTGTGTTTATACCTAAATAAAATAAAACGGCCGGATCGGTTGTTGTTATTTCAAAATATGTTCCGGAATCATCTGAATGCAATTGTTTGTAATTAACAACCTCCGCGAATATTTTGTTGCATGTACGGCGAAAATCATTCACCATATCATTTTGAACGATAATTGTTATCATTGTAATTCTGAATTAAATTGTTCAACATTTATTGGATTAATTATTTCCTTTCGAAATTCCGGTTTATAGCTGAAAATTAATGATATTTTTCCGGCCTTAATTATGGTGTAATAATCCGCAACATAATCCGTTGGCGCATTGATTCGGGTGTTGAATTCCAACGCAATTTTTAATAATTGGTTTTTGTCAACGTTGAAACCGATATTGATTTCCTTAGTTGTTGAATCTGCCATCAATTCATTTAGCGATTCAATTAATTGTTTGATTTTGTTTGTTTCCATTGTTTATGTTTTTTTGTTGTTCTTTTATTAATTTTTGTTCTAAATATTGGATATATAATTCTAAATTGAATTGATCCCAATAATACCGGTATTTGATTAATTCCATCATGATTGTGTTTTATTGGTTAATTACTAAATAATAAACTCCATTTATAAATTCAACATAGACACCATCTTTTATACATAATTCTTTTTGTTTTTCCATATCAAACCCGAAATTTGGTTTAATAGGTAAGGAATAAAATTTTACGCCGTTTTTAGAAAAATAGTTAGTGTAAGCGAATTTTCCTGATTTTAAATTTAAAGTTTTCATGATTTCCGTTTTTTAGTGTGATTTTGTTATTACAAATATACACTTTATATCGTATGATATGATAAAAGGTTGCAAAAAAAGTAACTTTTTTTTAAAATAATTTATAAAATACTGAAAATCATTTGAATAAAAACACGAACGGCCACCCTAATGGATGGCCAATTCATGCGGAAACAAGGCGGAAACCAATCCGCCGCAACTATTTTTTTTGTCTTAAACTAACCAAAATCAAAACAAAAAGTAAACCTATTGATGATATTATTGCCGGAATCACCCACCATTGTTTCACTTTATATTCACGCGCCGGAATTTGATTTCCAACGATTTTTTCAATATATATTGTATCACCAACACATTCACTATTCACAAAAATGGAATCATGTTTGATCCACACTTTTGTTGTTAAACGATCTTTTGTGATGGTAATTGTATCATGCAATTGTTTCCAATGGAAAACCGTATCAACCGCCACCGTTTTTATTTGTACGGTGTCGCGGATGGTGTCGATTCTTTGTTTGAACAAATGTGATTCGTATTGTTGTAAGTAAGCCAAAACGCGTTCCGGCGTTGCCTTATTTACTTTTTTACGAATCCATTGTTCGTTTACGCATCCGCTAATTAGCGGAATCAGGATTATTAATATCAGGTTTTTCATTTTGTTTCAATTTTTGCCATGTTGTCAATCCTAATAATGCAAGTATGAACGTTAAATCCATCAATAAGATTTCACCAATATATTCCCACCGTTGCGATCTTAACCATTTAACATGAATTACCCAAACCATAACAATGGTTGATAACGCGGTTAATTTTCGAGCTGAATATCCGTTTGATTTCGTGTTCAACGAATTCAAAACATTTTCAAATATTTCATTTATCCTTTTTTTCACCAATGTAAATTGTTATGGCCAAAATAACTAATGATAAAATAAACATAATTGTTAATTTATAATCCATTAAAATGATCTTGTTCCGGTTTTGCTTACTTTTAATATTTGCATCCTATTTGGGCGGATTCTGCATTTTGAAACATGAACCCATGCCGGATTCGAATCATCCCCAAATTCCCAAATCAATTGATCAAAAATGCAATTTTTTTTAATCCAATCAAATATTTGTTTATTGGTGATACCTCCAAAAATATCCGCATCAATATCCATACTTTCGCCGGTTTGATGTTGCGAAAATTCCGCGCCACCAACTAATTTATTTGTTTCTTTATTTCGGAAAAAACTTGAAATCCCAATCGGAACACCAAAATGTTCGCGCAATGGTTCAAATATTTCCTTTGCCACATATTGCATGTTTAACAATTGTGTTTCATCCGGAATGTTTTTGATTCCGGCGCGGATCGCTGCATTGCTTTTTGTGGCTTCCGCTAACGTTATATTTTTTGATATTTCCATTATATTAATTCGAACGTAAATGATCCGGATAAACCCCAAACAAACAATGATAAAATATCGGATGTTGTTGCATAATTTTTCGATGGCGATGTTGCCATTTGATACCCTCTATTCCAAAACGCAATATTGCCATCAGGATTTCGCAATTCAAATATTAATGAATTTCCATTTGTTGAAACGGTGTGTGATCCTGAATTCGCATCACCTATATTTGAACAACTTGCAAAAAATAATGCGGTTTGATTGTTTTTAAATGTGATGGGTAAATTTTTAAATTTTAATGCGTATGCCGGTGATGTGGTGTAGCTTTGTGATGTTATTATATCAACCTTAAAATTAACATGGCATTGTTTGCCTATTATTGAATATCTAAAATATGAATTTGATTGTGGGCGCACTTGCAAATTAATATCATTTCCCAAACCACCAACACCATCATTTTGGCAAAAATTAAATGATTCAATAATATTTGCAAATTGATATTGCCCGAATTGCGGATTGATATTTTCAAAAATTTTATTGTGAATTGTTTCGGCCAACATAGGCATATAAGATCCGGCAACACCATTCAAAACAACACCCTTTCGAACCTGATATGTATCATTAACTGATGCATTTTGAAACGTTTTGTTTCCATTTGGATCATAAGTGATCGCAACACCCCAATAATGAACCGCGCCACCTGATAAGGCCGCCGCAACCGAATGCGCATCCACTTGTAAAATTTCACCATTTAACGAAATCCATCCGGCCGAAATATCATAATTTGATCCATTCAAAACCGATTCGCATCCCGATATAATAAACGAATCCGCCGGATTAATACCCCACGCCGATAATAAACCGGTGAATGCATCGCGAACGGCTTGTTGTTCGAATCTTATATCTTCTAATACAAACGGAAATCCGCCATTTATGTTTGTGATTAATGTATTCATTAGTATGATTGGAATTGATATTTTTTAAATGCTAAATTATATTGATCAATTGTTTTTCTTTGCGCAATTTCATTGAACGGCAACGCGATCGGATAAAATACCGTAAAATGATTTTGTGATCCGTATTCAATAAAATTTCCAACATAAACCGGCGATAATTCCGCATTGTTGAACAAATATGTTTCCGGTTTTAATTCCGGTTTATTGAACAAATAAATGAAATCAATCGGCGGTTCCGTTTCAATGTATATGCCACGCGTAATTGGATCATGCAAATCATTCAACGTGTGTTCCAAATAAATGGTTTGCGCTGAAAATGTTAACTTGTACTTTATATTTTCGGTTAATGCTATAAAACGAATGTTTAATGATTTTAATGCGGCCATTGCGGAATAAAGGAATTCCAATGTTTTTTC
>Ga0209972_10000709_pt1 | contig 32705 bp, 23 predicted proteins | sample NOAtaG_7_FD_187302 | JGI IMG/M metagenome (GOLD analysis project Ga0209972, IMG submission 187302) | Freshwater lake microbial communities from Lake Erie, under a cyanobacterial bloom - NOAA_Erie_Diel1S_2200h metaG (SPAdes) (version 2) | ecosystem: Environmental > Aquatic > Freshwater > Lake ...
CGGGGTTTGGGGTGGCGGGGGGTGGGGCCGGTGGCAGGTGCCGGGGTGGGCAGCGGCGGGGTGAGCGCGCGGAATGGGCGGGGGGTCGGGGGCATCCGTACATACACCTTACCACGAGGTGGGCGGGGGTGCAAGGGGGAGGGTTGGATTTTGTGGGGGTCAAGAGAGAGGAGCGTGGGATGGCTGGATGCTCGAGCGAAAGACGCGTCTGTCTTCGGTGGGCAAGGAGGCGGCGGTCGGTCACCCTCCGGAGGTGCCGTGCCGGGCTGCTGAAGGCCGGCCGAAGGATGAAGGTGGGGCCGGACGGTGGCGCGTGGGGCGGCAACCCTGCTGACACAGAGCACCCACCTGCGCAGGTTCAAGACGGTCGGGGCAGACGAGAGGGGAAAGCGTGCTGCGAAGGTGAAGAGCAACTGCGGAAGCACAGGGCGGCGTACCGGGGGATCATGCATCAGGTGGAGGTTGGCCGAGTCATGAAACGCGAACTGATCGGGCAGTATTTCACGGCGTTTGGTGCGATCACCAGGCAGACGGAGGGTGTCGAGTACTGGCACGCTCGGGACTTGCAGGGGGTGCTGGGGTACGCGAAGTGGGACAACTTCGTGCAGGTGATTGACCGGGCGAAGGTGGCCTGCGCCAACAGCGGCCAGAGCGTGGCGGACCATTTTGCCGACGTCGGGAGAATGGTCGATCTGGGCTCGGGAGCGCAGCGGCAGACCTTTCGGACGGAGGACGGTCACGTTGGCCACTTCGATCCACCGTTGCGGCCGCCGCCGGACCAGGAGACAGTCCTGCTGGATGTTCTGGAGATCGGGTGAACATCACGCCAACGATGCGCGCATCTCAGCGACTTGGCTAGGTGGCGTGTGGCGGCCGAATGCCAAGTGGACGCGCGGATGGTACAAGGACCGCGCCGATGTACGTCAAGATCGAACGGCTGTTCTTGGATGAGCTGAAGGCGGTGTATCGGTTCCGATCGGTGGACCGAGGTGGTGGATGGGGCGAGTGCGAGATTGACCGCAGGACCGGCGAGGTGCGGTTGCTCAAGGAGGCCGAATTCGTGAATGAACCGGCCTTTGGACGAGCGGGAAGGAGGCTCTTTTTGCACTGGAAGGAAGGTCGCTTCCCGGAATTGACCGAGTGGGCGACGTGATGGCGATGGGACGACACTGGCAGAGGCGACGGGGGCCCGACCTGTGCTTGGCGGCTGAGGAGCGGATGTTGCGAGAACGCGGGCGATCCTGGGGTGTGCCCAGCGCCGGGGAACCAAGGTTCCCCGGCAGCCCCTCCTGGCAGCCGTTGGTCAGGCCGGTTGAGCCACTCTGCGGACGCTCGGGGCGGCGGATGCTGGGCTGATTGCAGCGAGGGCGGGCGGTTTATCCTCGGGTGTGGAAACGGCTCTTTCATCGGACACGGCTGGCGGCAGGACCACCATCCGCCTGGCGGATGGTCCGGGTGACGTGCCAGCGGATCTGCATGACCGGTGTGCGGCCCTGCTGGGCCGCGAGTCGTTCGTCGATGTGGCGGAGATCCTCAGCAAACAGCGGGGGGCGGTTCGTGCTGACGTTGGAGCAGTTGCGCGATGCGGGGGCGAGGCGATGAGCAGCACCATGAACAGCCCGGAGCGGTTGCTTGAGGTGAAGGCGATGGTGGCTGCGAGTAATCGGTGCGCGCCTGAGGAACTGATGGTGTGCGACGTCTCCATGAGGCCGATGGGCGACTTCTACGTCTCATGCTTCTCTTATCGCAACGGGTGGCTTGGGCCGTTCGTGGTGGACTTGGGACGCGGGACGATCGTCCGCTTCGCTGATGCAATCCAGATCTTCTGGGAGTCGCTACCTGACGCCGTCAGGTGGCATCCGGTTCGCCACCTGGATGGCGTGACAGGTGGTCGGGGGGCGGGCAGCGAACAAGGCGGCGGAAGCGGTGATCACCGCGCGGGGCGGGGCCCTGGCAAGAGGGGGCTGCTGCGGTTGGCCGCCAGACCCACCGAGTCGCTCCAGCGCAGCGTTGACGTTCTGGGGCGTGCCCGCTTGCCGCTTATGGGGTGCCGAAGGTGCGGCGTCTGGGGGGTTGCGGGCATCGGCTATCCGGCGCTTGAGCGCATCGACGTGGCACCGTTGATGGCGGGCGTGGACCACACGGTAACCCCGAGCCGGTGGGCTGAGGTGCGTGAAGCGGTTCGCGCAGCGTTGGCCGACCGCCCGGCGACCGAGCGGGCCGGTTACGCGTTTGCGGAGGATGGCGGAGCGCTGGTGTTGCCAGGGATGGAGATTGGACCGCTGCGCGTGCGGTTGCTCGCCGAGCCGGAGCCGATCACGTGGATCGCCGGAATGGTGCTGCTGATGCGAGGGGATGTGCTTGAGGAGCTTCGGGCAATGGGCTTTGCGTTGGAAGCAGCTCCGGTTGAGATTGTCGAGGGGCCGGGCGGGGCGTCGGGCGGCTCGGTGCGGTTGTTTGAGGTGGTGGCGCATCTGACTGGGGATGTCGTGGATGACAGGCTCGGGGTTGTGCGACCGTGCGGGGACTGCGTGGAGGCGGGATGCGAGTTGGCGAGCGCATACGGCGTGGATCCCGAGATGCTGGAGCCGCGGGTTCGCCAGGAGCAGCGGCTTGTGGATGTGCCGATCAGGCGGGTTCGCTCGTGGTACCCCTGGTTGCTGGTCAGCGAAGCGCTCGGTGTCGAGCTGGTCCGCCGCATGCCGTCCGCCCTCGAGTTGCGGGAAGCGTGTGAGAGAGGGGAGGGGCGCGACGGAGGGCGGGCGGGAGGGGCGAGCGCGACGAACATATGAAATCGCGAAGAGGAGTGGTTATGACGCAAGCCGACGCCGCCAACCTGTTGCGACCCATGCTCGGGTTCATGGCAGCGATGGACTGGGCCGGGGTGGTGGCGATGTGCGGCTCTTCTCGAGTAACGGCTGACGAACTGGCGCGGGTGATCCGCGAGTATGGGTGTACACCGTGCCTGCCTCCGGACAACTATGCCGAGTTCGTGACGGTCGATCAATACCTTGATGGATCGGAAGCTGGTTTCTTTATTGTCGCTCCGCTGTGGACGGTGGAGGAGGGACGATCGGACCTTTCGGTTGAGGTGACCGCGTGCTGGCGTGGAGGGCAGTTTGCTTTGCACCTGCACGACCTCCACGTGTTGTGACTGAAAGAGGTTGCTGGTGGGGCGACGGGCATGCGCGGATTCGGTTTGCTCGACCGCTTCTCGGCCGCGGTGACGGCGGCAGGGCGGGCGCGTCGGTGCGTCGGCAGCCGTTCGGGTTCGCCAGCGCCGGGGAACCAAGGTTCCCCAGCAGCCCCTCCTGGCAACCGTTGGTCAGGCCGGTTGAGCCACCCCGCGGACGCTCGGGGCGGTGGATGCTGGGCTGATTGCAGCGAGGGCGGGCGGTTTATCCTCGTCGGTGGAAACGGCTCGTGCATCAAACGTGACTGGTGGCGGCGGGGGCGGGAGCGGGCCGGGCGGCGGGGGCGGGGAGTGTGTGCTGGCGATTTCGCTGGGCGATGCCTTGGGCATTGGCCCGGAGGTGACGGCCAAGGCGCTGGCCGACTTGCCCGAGGGGCTGGAGGCCCGGGTGTTTGGCGATGTGGCGCGGCTGCGGCGGGTGGCGGGGGCGGTGGGGCTGGGGCGGCGGCTGGATGAACTGGAGGCGGGGGGCCGGGTGCGGCTGGAGGCGGTGGGGCCGGCGGTGCCGGAGGGTGGGGATGAGGTGCCGCCGGGGGATGATGCGCGGGCCGGGGCGGCGAGTTATGCCGCGGTGCTGCGGGCGGTGGAGGCGGTCAAGCGGGGTGAGGCGGATGCGCTGGTGACGGCGCCGATCAGCAAGGCGGCGTGGCGGCTGGCGGGCATCACCTACCCGGGGCACACCGAGCTGCTGGCCGACCAGTTCGCCAGCCCGGAGTCGGGCATGCTGTTTGTCGGGCCGTCGCTGTGCGTGATTCTGGTGACGATTCACATTCCGCTGCGCGAGGTGCCGACGGCGGTGACGCCGGCGCGGGTGCTGACGGCGATTCGGCTGGCTGAGCGGGCGGCACGCACGCTGGGGCGGACGGGCCCGGACGGGCGCCCGCGGATCGCGGTGGCGGGCATCAACCCGCATGCGGGCGAGGGCGGGCTGTTTGGCCAGGAGGATGCGCTGCTGGTGGCCCCGGCGGTGGCGGAGGCGCAGGCCCAGGGGCTGAACGTGGTGGGGCCGGTGCCGGGGGATGCGGTGTTCACGCAGGCGATCAAGCCTGATCGGCAGCGGGGCACGCCACGCACGCATGATGTGGTGGTGGCGATGTATCACGACCAGGGGCTGATCGCGATGAAGCTGCTGGACCGGGAGCGGACGATCAACGTGACGGTGGGGCTGCGGCACCAGGGGCGGGCGGTGGTGCGGACGAGCCCGGCGCACGGGACAGCGTTTGACATCGCGGGGTGGGCCCTGCGGGGTGAGGGCCGGGCGGACGCGACGAGCATGCTTGAGGCGTGCGTGCTGGCAACGCGGCTGGCGAAACCGTGAGCGTGCGCCGGCGGCCGGGGTGAGGCGGCGGATCAGCGGCCGCGGCCGATGAGGACGTAGATGATCAGCCCGACGATGGGGAGGAGGAAGATCAGCAGGAGCCAGAGGACCTTGAGCGGGAACGCCTTGGTGGAGGTGAGCACCTCGTAGGCGGCGAGGAGGAAGAGGATGACGTGGAGGACACCGAGGATCTGGTAGATCATGGTGGGGTCTCTGGGTGGGCAGGCGGGCCATGCGGTACAGGCGGGGCACGCTGAGGCGACGGCGGCGGGGGCGCGGGGGGGCGCGGGGGGGAGGCGAAGGCCGGTGCAGCGGCGCGGGCGCGGATGCCACAGAAACGTAGAGCGCAGAGGCGTGGGCTGACCCGGCGGGCCAGAGCGGCGGCAGTGTGCACACCGCTCCGCGGTTACGCTTGGCGGGCATGAAGAACCTCTCAACGCATTTCACGCAGATGCTGACGCGGGGGCGGGGTGGAGCGGGTGGCGGTGGCGGCACGGGAGTGGGTGCGGGGGGTGTGGCGTTTGGGATGGCAGGCGGGCGGATCTCGCGGCGGAACACGGGGATGCTGCTGCGGTTCATCGGCGCGCTGGTGGCGATGGTGACGGTGTACAGCGTGCTGTTCCACTGGATCATGCTCTACGAGGGGCGGGAGTACTCGTGGGTGTCGGGGTTCTATTGGACGCTGGTGACCATGTCCACGCTGGGGTTCGGGGACATCACCTTCAAGTCTGACCTGGGGCGGGTGTTCTCGATCGTGGTGGTGCTGTCGGGCACGGTGTTCATGCTGATCGTGCTGCCGTTTGCGTTCATTCAGTTCTTTCTGGCGCCATGGCTGGAGGAGCGGGAGGCGGCGCGCACGCCGCGGAGCCTGCCGGAGGACACCGCCGGGCATGTGATCCTGACGCGGTATGACGCGGTGGGTGAGTCGCTGGTGCGGCGGCTGGAGCAGTTCGGGCACAGTTACGCGGTGGTGTGCCCGGATCTGCCGGAGGCGCAGCGGCTGAACGACCTGGGGGTGAAGGTGATGCTGGGCGAGCCGGATGATCCGGAGACGTATCGGCGGGCCCGGGCGGAGAAGGCGGCGATGGTGTTCACCTCGCTGCCGGATGCGGCGAACACCAACGTGGCGTTCACGGTGCGTGAGGTGACCGATCGCACGCCGGTGGTGGCAACCGCGACCGACGCTGCGTCGATCCCCATCTTGCAACTGGCCGGCTCGAGCAGCGTGCTGCAGTTGCGCGAGGTGCTGGCGCAGGCGCTGGCGCGGGGCACGGTGGGCGGCAACGCGATGACGCACGTGGTGGGGCAGGTGGACGAACTGCTGATCGCCGAGGCGAGCGTGCGGCGGACGCCGCTGGTGGGGCAGACGCTGCGGCAGAGCGGGCTGCGTGACCTGGGGGTGAGCGTGGTGGGCTTCTGGGAGCGGGGCGAGTTCAGCGTGGCGACGCCGGACGCGGTGATCCGCGAGTCGGTGGTGCTGGTGCTGGCGGGCTCGGCGGAGCAGTTGCAGAACTACGACGAGGCGTTTGCGATCTACAACGTGTCACGCGACCCGGTGCTGGTGCTGGGCGGGGGGAGCCTGGGCCGGGCGGCGGCGCGGGCCCTGCAGGAGCGGGGCATCGACGTTCGGATCGTCGAGCAGGACCCCTCGCGGGTGCGGGACGCCGAGCGGACGGTGGTGGGCAACGCGGCGGACGCGAAGGTGCTGGAGCGGGCGGGCATCCGCAAGGCACCGGCGGTGCTGGTGACCACGCACGACGACAGCATCAACCTGTTCCTGACGATCTTCTGCCGGCGGTTGCGGCCGGATGTGCAGATCATCGCGCGGGTGACGGCCGAACGCAACGTGCGCACGCTGCACCGCGCCGGGGCGGACTTTGTGCTCTCGTTCGCCTCGATGGGCGCCGGCTCGGTGCTCAACCTGCTCAAGGGGAGCCGGCTGGTGACGGTGACCGAAGGGCTGGAGGTGTTCCGCACGCCGGTGCCCCGGGCGCTGGTGGGCCGCACCATCGCACAGTCGGGCGTGCGCGAGAAGACGGGGTGCACGATCGTGGCGCTGCGTGAGAAGGCCGGCGGTCCGCTGCAGACCAACCCGGCGGCGAACACGCCGCTGGCCGATGGCGATGAACTGGTGCTGGCGGGGGACACCGCAGCGCGGGAGCGGTTCACCGCGCTGGCCGGTTGAGCAGTGCAGGAGCGCGGCGGCCGCACGGGCGGCGCTGCCGGGAACGGGGGGAGCAGGAGCCGCGGAGGGTGCGGCTGATGAGCTGGGTCGGGTGATTGGCTGCGGGGAAGGTGCTTGATCTGACAGTGTGGCGGGCGATGGGGTGCAGGAGTGAGGTGGGCTGACGCAGCGTGGACGCGCGGCGCGTTTACCCTTGGGTTGGTGGGCATCAGGCGGCGGGAGCATCCGGCGGCGGGGAGCGTTTGGCCGACCCCCCTCCCCCCCCCACCCCCCACTTGCCTCTCCGACGCACACGCACAGCGGGGTGGCGACTCGGGGTCGGCAGGAGGCCTCATCATGATGAAGGCACGCTGCGTTGTCTGCGGAGCGACCTTGGCCTCGATGGCCGGTTCTTCGGCGGCACTGGAGCCGTGGTCGCCGCCGCCGTGGTCGATCCAGCGGGTGGGGCTGTTTGATGCGCAGCACACCGGCACCGGACCATTCCAGCGGAGCCAGGTGACAGCGAGCGGAGCAGGAGGCCGGGTGATCGGCTGGGCGTACCGCTTCAACGGCTCGGCCGGCACCGGGCAGAGCGCGTGGACCTGGGCGGCGGGCGTGAACACACGGCTGGGGTTCACCGACGCAGCGCACACGGCGACCGACGGGACGCAATCAAGCACCGCCGTGGCACTGGGCAGCGACGGCCGGGTGGTGGGTGTGTCTCTGCGGTACGTCGGGGGGCCCGGCAACTGGCAGAGTGCGTGGACGTGGAGCCCGGGCGGGGGCTTGGGCGGGGATCTGGTCCGCATCGGCCTGGTGGACGCGACGCACACCGCGAGCAGCGGCGGGCAGTTCAGCGAAGCGCGGGGCGTGAACGGCATCGGCCGGGCGACGGGCGTGAGTTACCGCTACAGCGGGGCGAACTTCAACGGCGTGAGCGCGTGGACGTGGACGGCGAGCGGGGGGACGGTGCGCATCGGCTACGCCGACACGACGCACACCAGCACGTTGGGTATGCAGACCAGCGACAGCGTGGGCGTGAGCGAGGGCGGGCGGATCGCGGGGTCATCCAAGCGGTACAGCGGCACGGCGGAGTTCGGCGAGACGGCGTGGGCGTGGACGAACACGGGCGGGCTGGTGCGGATCGGGCTGATTGATGCGACCCACACCGCGTCCAACGGCCGGCAGACGTCGCGGTGCCTGAAGATCAACCCTGCGGGGCAGATCATCGGCACGTCGGCACGCTACCGCAGCGTGTTCTACGCCGGTGACAGCGGCTGGGTGTGGAACCCGACGGTGGGCACCGTGCGGCTGGGCCTGAGCGACGCCCAGCACACCACCTCCGCCGGCGATCAGTACAGCACGGTGATGCACCAGAGCAACGCCGGGCGGGTGGCGGGATACTCGCTGCGATTTGACGGCCTGGCCGACCGGGGCCGCAGCGCATGGGTGTGGAGCGCTGAGACCGGCAGCGTGCGACTGGGCCTGACCGACGCGGAGCACACCAGCACGCTGGGCGAGCGGTACAGCCAGGCCAACCGCGTGGGCGAGGGCGGACACGTGGCCGGGCTTTCGTACCGCTACAGCGGCACAGCATCCGCCGGGACGACTGGGTGGCTGGCTGGGCCTGACGGGGCGACGAGCATCATCGGCCTTCGCGACGGGTTGCACACCCGCGACGACGGCTACCGCGGCTGCTGGCCGAACGCGGTCAACCGGGCGGGGCAGGTCATCGGCACATCTGAGCGCTACAACGGCGGCAGCGCGTGGCTGGGCAACAGCGGCTGGTACTACGACCCGGCCAGCGGCGTCAGCACGGCGCTGGTGTTCTCGGTGTCCACCGGCGGCAACGCGGTGACGGCGCCGACGATCATCACCGACGACGGCTGGGTGCTGGGCAACTACATGCTCTACAGCGGGGCGACGCAACTGGGGTATCGCGCCTTTGCGTGGTCGCCCACGCGGGGCTTTGCGGATCTGGGCTCGCTGGTGGACGGCGGGCTGGCGGCGCACGGCTGGAGCCTGCTGTTCCAGCCGGTGGCAATGCTGGGGGAATCGAGCATCGTCGGCTCGGGCGTGCCGCTGGGGACCCAGCCGGAGAGCCTGGGCGTGTTCATCCTGACGCAGCAGGTGACCGCGTGCAATCTGGCGGATGTGACCGGCATCGGCGGGCCGCCGAGCCCGGCGGACGGCCTGCTGACCGGTGACGACTTCAACGCCTTCATCGCGGCGTTCGCTTCGGGCGAGGGGTTGGCGGACATCACGGGCATCGGCGGCCCGCCGGCGGTGCCGGATGGGCTGATCACCGGTGACGACTTCAACGCGTTCATCGCGGCGTTCGCCGCCGGGTGCCCGTGAGGCGCGACCGGTCAACCCCGATCTGCCGGTTTAGAGCTTCTTGAGCGCCGCGACCAGCCCGTCGATGTGCTGCTTCTCGTGGGCGGCGGAGATCTGCACCCGCAGGCGGGCGTGGCCCTCGGGCACCACGGGGTAGCCGAAGCCGATGACAAACACGCCCAGTTCCAGCAGGCGCTTGCTCATGGCGATGGCCTTGGCGGTGTCGTGCACGATGATGGGGCAGATGGCCGTCGGCGAGTCGATGACGTTGAAGCCGGCGGACTTGATCTGGGCGCGGGCGTAGGCGACGTTCTCGCGCAGTTTGGCGGCCCGCTGCGGCTCGCGCATGAGGATCTCGATGGCCTTGGTGGCCGAGCAGGCGACGGTGACGGGCAGGGCGTTGGAGAACAGCGTGGGCCGGCCCCGCTGGATCAGCAGGTCGATGGCCTTCTTGCTGCCGGCCACATAGCCGCCGGCGCCGCCGCCCAGCGCCTTGCCCAGGGTGCCGGTGAACAGGTCCACGCGGCCCTTGGAGTGGTTGTCGGCATGGTGGTGGGCGGTGGCGCCGTCGTGCGGCGGGCGGTGGGCGGTGCCCGCGGCCTGGCCCCAGCCGTCGCCTGATGGGGCGTCGATCATGTGCCAGTGCTCGTGGGTGCCACGGGCGCGGGCGCCCATCACGCCGGTGCCGTGGGAATCATCAACCACCAGCACGGCGTTGTACTGGTCGCACAGGCGACGCAGCGCGGGCAGGTCGGCGATGTCGCCCTCCATGGAGAACACGCCGTCGGTGACGACCCAGGTCACCGGGGCCTTGGCGCCGGTGCCGGGCCGGTCGCGGTTGGCGGCGGCGGTTTCTTCCAGTTTGGCGTGCAGCGAGGCCAGGTCGTTGTGCTTGTAGACGGTCTTGTTCACACCCTTCTTGATCACCGCGGCCAGGCGGATGGAATCGATGATGCAGGCGTGGTTGAGTTCGTCGGAGATGATGGTGTCGCCGGGCTCGGCCAGCGTCGGGAAGACGGCCTCGTTGGCCGTCCAGGCGGAGACAAAGGTGTAGCTGGCCTCGGTGCCCATCAGTTCGGCGATGCGGGCCTCGAGGACCTCGTGCGGCGAGAAGGTGCCGCAGATGAAGCGGACCGACGCGGTGCCGGCGCCGAAATCGCGCAGGCCCTTGATGCCGGCCTCGATGACCTCGGGGTGGTTGGCCAGGCCGAGGTAGTTGTTGGAGCAGAAGCACAGGCAGTCGCCATAGCCGCGGATGCGGACCACCGCGTCCATCGGGCTCTCGAGCATGCGCAGGTGCTTGTACTGCCCGGAGGCGTGGAGCGACTCGAGCAGTTCGCCGGCGCGGAGGTCGAACGGATGGGTGGCCGAGGCGGCGGGGGTGACGCTGGCGGGGCTGTGGCGGGCGGGGGCGGTGGTCATGCGGAATGGTTGGAGGGGAGGGAGAAATGGCCAAATGACAAAATGGCCAAATGGCCAAATCGAGGCACGCAAGCGAGAGGGGGGCGTGGGGGGCTGGGGGGCTGGGGGAGCGGGGGGAGGGGGGGTTCGGGTGGGGGTCGGGCTGCTGGGGGGCACAAAAGTGCGAACTGGGGGTGCCCGGTTTGGGTCAGATGGCGGTATGCTCAAATAGATGGGGGCCGGATGAGCGGGTCCTTGGCGAGGAGAGCATCAATGGACAAGCGGACGCGGGCACTGGTCTGGGCGGCGGGGGGCATCGCGGGCGGGGTGGTGGGCGGGTGGGCGGGCACGGCGGGGGCCCAGACGCGGCTGCTGCTGGTGGACCGCACCGCCGACTGCGTGTGGCTGCTGCATGACGCCAACAACGACGGGTCGATTGACCTGTCAACCGAGGTGGGCCTGTTCTTCGGGGCCGGCAACGCCGACGGCCTGGGCACGTGCCTGAACCCGAACATCCTGGGTGCCGGGCCGCTGGGCTCGGGCGGCGCCACCGGCGGGGAGAACGGCGCCGGTGTGCGGCTGGTGCTGGTGGGCGATCAGGACGGCGGGCGACGCTGCGTGTTCGCCCTGCGCGACCGCAACGGCGACGGCGACGCGATGGACGCCGGCGAAGCGGTGATCGGCGCCGCCTCCGCAGCACCCGGCGAGGCGGTGCCCGCCTTCGGCACGCCCAACGCCTCGGGCGTGAGCTTTGCCTTCCCCACCGGGGTGGCGTTTGATGCCCAGGGGCGGGCGTGCGTGACCAACGCGGGCAACACCTTGGGTGCGGATGCGATCTGGCGGCTGGTGGATGGCGACGGCGACGGGGCCTTTGGCTCGGCCGGGGAGATCACGCCGGTGGTGGGCGACGCAACGACCGGCTTTGGCCCGGGCAACGGGCCGTTCAGCCCGCAGGAGATCGTGTTTGCGGGGCCGGCGGGGGGCGGGGGGGGTGTGGGGGCTGTCGGGTACATGCGCGAGTCGGGCACTGCCAACCAGGGGGTGTGGCGGTTGCAAGACCTCAACAACAACGGGCGTGCTGATGACCCCGGCGAGTTCACGCTGTTCTTCGGGGCCGGCAACGGCTCGGGGGTGACGGTCTCGGCCGGGTTTGCGGTGGATGTGGACCCGACGCGGCCCGGTGCGGTGTACATGCTGCAGACGGCGACCGGCGGGGTGGACCAGCTCTACCGCCTGCGCGACGGCAACGGCGACGGCGACGCCATGGACGCGGGCGAGGCGGAACTGGTGTTCAGCACCGCCGAGGCGGGCTTCACGTCCATCGACGCCATGACCCTGGCCGACGGCAGCGTGCTGATCAGCGAGAACGGCGGCGACGCGACCAAGAACGGCTCGATCATCCGCCTGCGCGACATCGACGGCGACGGCCGCTTCGCCAGCACGGGCGAACGCAGCACGTGGCTGCTGGCGGCGGTGAGCGGGCGGATTCGGGCGGTGCGCGCGATGAGCCTGTACCCCGTGCCGCCGGCCCTGCCCACGCGGTGCAATCTGGCGGATGTCACCGGCATCGGCGGCCCGCCGGCGAGCCCGGACGGCCTGCTGACCGGGGACGACTTCAACGCCTTCATCGCGGCCTTTGCCAGCGCCGGGCCGCTGGCGGATGTGACGGGGATCGGCGGGCCGCCGGCGGCGCCGGATGGCCTGATCACCGGTGACGACTTCAACGCGTTCATCGCGGCGTTTGCGCAGGGGTGCCCGTGAACGCCGGCGGGGCCAAGTCGGCGATGCGGCCGATCATCTGCTGCGGGTGCAAGCCCTGCAGGCGGGGCCGCAGCGAGCGGTAGCGGTCCAGGATCGTCAGGGCGGTGGAGCGGATGCGTTCATCCTCCGGGCCGGGCACGTGGTCCAGCGGGGCGGCCCAGGTGAAGCGGCCGGTGTCGGTGGAGGCGACGGGCACGGCGATGAAGCGGCGGTCCTTGCCGGGGCCCACGTCGGCGTTGGTCTCGCGGGCGCGGCGGCCGGCATCAACGAAGAAGTCCACCGCGTAGTCGGGGTAGCCGAAGAGGTAGCCGTAGCCCCGCCAGCGGTCCTGCTGGTCCATGCGTTCGGTCACGGCGAGCACCTCGGCCGGGTGCGACGCGGGGGTGATGCCATAGCCGGACCAGAAACGCCGGTGCCGGTGCAGCATGGCGGCCATCGCCGGAACGTGCACCACATACGCCTCCACGGTGCGCTTGCCCTCGTGCACGGCCTGGAAGCTCTGCACGTCTGCGTACAGATCAGGCGTGTGCCAGAGGCTCAGGGCCGCCCGCACCGTGTTCAGTTCGGCGGTGTCGGTGTCGGCGACGTTCAGCCGGGCCTGCCAGAAGCCGGTGGACATGGGCTTGAGCCCGCCGGCGAGGGTGTACAGCGCCTCGCGCTCCAGCGCCACCTCCAGCAGTTGGCGCGAGCGGGCCACATCGGGCACCGGGGCCACACCCGCCGACGCGGCAACCGCTGCGGGCGCGGGCGCCAGCGGCGCGGGCGGTGCGGCGGCGCACCCGCCGAGGCCAACTGTGCTCAGCTGCGATAGCAGCAGCACGCAGCGGAGCAGCACACTGGCGGTGAGCGAAGCAGCGAGGGGCCGGAAACGGTCGGTGGTCATGGTGCGGTCTCTCGCTGGGCCGGGGCGGGGGCGTCGGTCACATCGTCCTGATCATCGTCATCGTCCTGATCGTCGTCATCGTTGCGGTCATCATCCAGCAGCCGCTGCAGGCCCTCGACGTGCCACTGGGGGAACGGGTCGTCCAGCGTCAGCCAGCCGTCGGGGCCAAGGGCCATCTCCTGATCGGTCAGCAGGCAGGCCTCCAGGGCACGGTGCTGCGCTGGGTGATCAAAGTCCACACCGATGAGCACCACCTGCTGGCGGCGGTCGCCCCAGGGCTCGCGCCACACGTTCTCCAGGTACGCCCGATTCTCCGCGTCGGTCGCTTCGGCCGGCGTGCTGCGCGAGGCCCACCACACCCCGGCCGGCTCAAGCCGGAACGACCCGCCCGCCTGCGACCACAGCCCGACCAGGTCATGCCGGTTGGCCAGCCACACAAAGCCCTTGGAGCGGATGGTCCGCAGCCCGCCCCCTGTCAGCAGGTCGTGCAGCCGCTGCGGATGAAACGGGCGACGCGCGGCGAACACCGACGAGCTCACGCCGTACTCCTCGGTCTCCGGGGTGTGCTCGGCGTTGAGTTCCTGTACCCAGCGGGCCGAGCGCGAGGCCGTCTCCATGTCAAACAGGCCCGTCCCCAGCACCTGCTCCAGCGGCACGCGGCCGAACGCCGTCAGCACCATCTTCGCTTTGGCGTTCAGCGAGCGCACCGCCGCCTGCACCTGGCGCAGGCGTTCGGGGCCCGCCAGATCGCACTTGTTGATCACCACCACGTCGGCGAACTCGACCTGATCGGTCAGCAGGTCGGCGATGGACCGGGTGTCATCCTCACCGAGGCTCAGATCGTGGTCGGCCAGGTCGTCCTCGCTGTGCAGGTGGTCCAGGAAGGTCAGCGCGTCGACCACCGTCACCATGGTGTCCAGCCGCGCCAGGTCGGCCAGCGAGCGGCCCGATTCGTCGGCGAAGGTGAACGTCTGCGCCACCGGCAGCGGCTCGGCGATGCCCGTGCCCTCGATGAGCAGGTAATCAAAGCGGCCCTCGGCCGCCAGCCGCGCCACCTCGCGGAGCAGGTCCTCGCGGAGCGTGCAGCAGATGCACCCGTTGGAGAGTTCGACCAGTTGCTCGTTGACGCGGTCCAGCACGGCCTGGCCCATGGTGCCGCCGGTGGCGACCAGTTCGGCGTCGATGTTGACCTCGGACATGTCGTTGACGATGACCGCGACGCGCAGGCCGGCGCGGTTGGCCAGGACGTGGTTCAGCAGCGTGGTCTTGCCGGCGCCGAGGAACCCCGAGAGCACGGTGACGGGCAGCGGCGGGACGCCGGGCGTGGAAGCAGGTGAGTGCATGGTGAATTCTAGATGCAACCATGTTGCAAAAGCAAACAAGCGCGGGTAGCATCATGGCGATGGCGGTTGACGGGGTGGTCCCCACCGCTGGAGGTGTTCCCCGCAAGCCCACAGGGCGTGGAGAGGCGATCAATGCGCGCAAACAAGACCGTCGGTACGTTCAATGGTGCATCAACGGAGATCAAGGCCGGCCTGTGCATGGCCCTGACCGTGACCTTCCTGGCCGGCTCGGTGTCACCGGCGAGCGCCGGGCCGATCTACGCCACCGGCCAGTTGCTGCGGGCCGACGGCGTGCGTGAGAACCGCATCTACCGCATCGATCCGACCACCGGCGTCGCCACCGCGCTGTCGGACCTGCTGCCCACCGCCCCGGCGGCGCTGGCGGCCCTGCCCGCCAGCAGCGCCGGACCAGCCCGGCTGATCGCGTACACCTCGGGCACGCTGTGGACGATCGACCCGCTCACCGGCGTGCTGTCCGACGGTGTGTCCTTCGGCGTCAGCGGCACCGGGCTTGACGCTCTGGCCGACGGGCGGGTCTTCCTGATCACCGCCAACGCGGCGGCGCAGGTCTTTCGGCTGAACGCGGCCACCAACCTGCCTGAGAGTGTGATCGAGCCGGGGGCGATCGCCGCGGCGCTCGGCGCTGTCTTTGGCGGCAGCCCGTCGCCCTTTATCCTGTCGCTGGGCTCGGTCGGGGGCACGCTCTATGGGCTGAACAGCGAGAGCAACCGCACGAACCTGGTCGCCATCAACCCCGACACCGGCTCGATCACGCCGGTCGGCCCGCTGAACGCCGTGGGCCAGGCGGCTGGCGGCTTCACCGGATACTCGGCGCTCACCGGGGTGGACACCGACGGCGACGGCGCCTTTGACGCCCTGTTCGGCAACGCCAACTTCAACAGCCCCGCCCTGCCCCGCGCCGGCGCGGTGGTGCGGTATGACCTGACCGCCGGCACCTTCACCGTCGTGGGCACCAACCCGGGCATCATTTTCTTCGGCTTCGCCTCGTTCCCCGGCGCCGGCCTGACGTTCCCCTGCAACCCCGCCGACATCACCGGCATCGGCGGCCCGCCGGCGGGGCCGGATGGCCTGCTGACCGGCGACGACTTCAACGCCTTTATTATCGCGTTTGCCGCCGGCGAGGTGCTGGCCGACGTGGTGGGCATCGGCGGCCTGCCGCCGGGCGACGGGCTGATCACCGGTGACGACTTCAACGCGTTTATCGGAGCCTTCGCGGCGGGTTGCCCGTGAGAGATTGAGCGTCGGCGGGAGAAAGCACGGCTTTTCTGCCGGGAAAGACGGCGGTTTGCGGTACACTGGAATCTGGCCGGGTGGGAGGCCCGGCGGTGACATGCGCTGTGCCCATCGGGGGGCGTGAGCAGGAGAGAGACCGTGATGAAGCGAGACATGCTGCGAGTGATGGGCGTTGGTGCCGGCGTGTGGCTGGGGCGGATGGCGGTGACGGGGGTGCTGGCGGTGTCCAGCCCTATGGCGGCGGCGCAGCCGAGTGTGACGCTGGCGGAGCGGGAGTTTGCCGCGGGCTCAGTGCTGACGTCGGTTGGCGGGTGGGGAAATGTTGGATCGATGGACCTGACGCCCCGGAGCAGCGGGGGGAACCCCGGTGGGTGGACCGAAGTACGGATCCTGGTGGCGGGGGGCACGCCGCCGGCGCCGTTCGGGGGCGGGAGTTCGACGTTTGGCATGGTGTTTCTGGCGGGGCGGACGATCAACCCTGCGGCGCTGGGTGGCATCGCAACGGTGGACGTCTCGGTGGACGGGCAGTTTGTGGCGGCGAGCGCGAGCGGGTGCGGGTGCTCGGGGCAGACGGCGCTGTTGCGGCAGAACGGCGTGGTGTACGCGGCCTCGTTGCCCAACACCACCCTGTCGTGGTCGGCGATTTCACGAAGCGGGCTGCGGGCGACGGACTTTGGCCGGGTGGTTTTTCAGAGCCCGGTGATCATCGACAGCACGCAGAACCCGGACTTTGGCCCGGGGGCGGCGCCGCTGGAGGTGGGGGTATCGCGCGGGAACAGCAACGGACCGGGGCCGAGTTACCTCTCATACTTCGCGACGACCGGGCTGGACAACCTGGTGTTCACGGCGCGGGGGTGTCTGGTGATCAGCACGCAGCCGACACCGGTGTCGGCGTGTCCGGGCGAGCTGGGGAGTATGACGGTGGAGGCGGCGGGCGTGGGGACGCTGACGTATCGCTGGCAGTGGCGGGCGCCGGGCGGGGACTTTGTGGACATTGTCGACGGGCTGAACAGCCAGCCCGGCGGCGGGCCGATTCGGTTCAGTGCTTCGGGGGCGCGGACGCGAACGGTGACGGTTGCCACGGGCGGAGGTGGTGGCGGCGGCGGCACCGCCGGCAGCCACTGGGAGAAGCGGTGCATCGTCAGCAATGCGTGCGGCACCGTGACATCCGACCCGGTGAGGTTCTCAGTTGCGGCGCCGTGCTCGCTGGCCGATGTCTGCCCGATCGGCGGGCCGGCGCCGGGGGCTTGCCCGGATGGCCTGCTGACCGGCGACGACTTCAACGCCTTTATTGGCGCGTTTGCCGCCGGCGAGGTGCTGGCCGACGTGGTGGGCATCGGCGGGCTGCCGCCGGGCGACGGGCTGATCACCGGTGACGACTTCAACGCGTTTATCGCGGCGTTTGCCGGCGGGTGCCCGTGAACGCCGTGCAAGGGCATGCGGGCGGTGCCAGTCCAACAACGGCGTTCGGCTCGGGCGGGTGGCGTGCGAGGCTGCTTGACTTCGGCTACGGGACCATCGGCCACCTTCAACTGCTCGCACACCGCGGATTGGACGCTCACGGCGTCGATGTGGCGCCCCGCCTCCAGGCCCTGTACAGCGAAGCCGGGGACGCCGGCTCGATCGGCTCCGTCGCCGTCCACACCGGGCCATGGCCCGCCGAGGAGACCCTCCGCAAGGCCGTCGGCGGCGGCTTCACGCTGATCAACAGCAAGAACACCCTCAGCAAAGGCACCATCCATTCGACGCCCCCGCCGGGCCAGACCGTCGACCCCAGCCGCATGGTCCACCTTGGCGTCGGCGACGAGCGGTTCCTTCAACGCGTGTACGAGGCCCTCGCTCCCGGCGGCATGTTGGTCATCTCCAGCATCTGCCCGCCTCAGAACCCGCCCGACAAGCCTGACATCCCCTGAGCCGATGGACTCTCGCCCTTCCCGCGCGAGATGCTCAGCAAGGCTGGCTTTGAGGTCCCGGCGTTCGACGCCGACGACCAGTCCGGGGTGCTCGACTGCTTTGAGAAAATCACATACGCCCAGGCCAAGCCGCGGGCTGAACGGGTCAAGGACTACTTCTGCTGGTACGCGATCGTTCGCTGACCTGACTGACCGCCACCCCCCCGCTCAGCCGCCGCTGCATGATCCCCAGGGCCGCCGCCGTCGCGATCCACGTCGCCGACAGCGGGATCCACAGCAGCCAGGTCGGCGGCGGTTCCCGCAGCCCCACCCACGCCCCGGCCGTCGCCAGCCATGTCGGCGCCCAGCCGCCGATCAGGTCCCCCGCCCGATACACAAACGTGTCGATAAACGCCTTGGACTTGTACTTTTCGTCAGGCGACAGCGGCGTGTACAGGATCTCACGCGCCGGCCGATCCACCGCGTAGTGCACGCCTCGTCGCAGCACCTGGTAGCCGAACAGCGCCGCGATGCTCCCGGTCGCCGCCAGCACGCCGAAACCCGCCAGGGTCACCATCGGCAGAATCAGCAGCGTTCCCCCCACTCCCACCGTCCGAATGATCTGCCGTGTCAGCAGCAACTGCACAGTCAGCGTCAGCAGATTGGTGTACAGGTCCAGCCGGGCGAACGCCTGCGTCCGCTCCGCATCGCTCTTGAAGTGCGATGCGATCATGTTCGCCTGCTCAAGGTATATAAAGGTGCTGGTGATCGTGAACAGCAGCATGTAGAGCGACAGCGTCTGCAGATAGCGGCTGCTTGCGATCAGCCGGAACCCCGCCATCGCGTCGCGCGTCGGCTCCGGATCACCCGCCTTGCCCTCTGCGATCCTGGGGGCCGCCTCGCTTCGCCTGATCAGCCAACGCGCGCAGCAAATCGCCCCGGACAGCGGCGCCAGCGACGCCAGAAACACCCACTCCCGCGACAGCCTGGCAAACTCCACAATCCGCCAAGCCCCGCCCGAACCTCCCCACGGAACCTGCACCGACACCCCGCCGCCCAGCAGCATGCTCACCACGGCCGGACCGCAGATCGCCCCCAGCGTTCCGCCGACCGCGACCACGCCGAAGACCTTCGCCGCACGATCACGCCTGAACAGGTCCGCCATCACCGACCAGAAGATCGACACGACGAAGAGGTTGAACACGCTCAGCCACACGTAGAACCCGTACCCGATGACCGACGACCGCTCGCCCGCGAGCAGCTTCACCGCCGCGAAGAAGCCCGCGATGTTCAACGCGAAAAACCAGTGCGTCAGGGGGATGAACCGCCGCCGCGGCATCCGTGATGCGAGGTACGCATACGCCGGATTCGCCGCCAGCATCGCCAGCAGTGTCGCCGTCATCAGCCATGGCAGTTTGTCAGCGCCCCGCTCGATCGCCATCGTCTCGCGGATCGGCCGCAGCATGTAGTAGCTTGTCAGGATGAAGAAGAAGTACGCACCCGACACCACAACCGCACGCCAGTCTGACGTCGCTTGCAACGCCGGACCCGACCCCTCTGTGCCGCTGCCATCCGCCATGCTGCACACAACCTGTTCCTTGCACCCGCCGACCGTTCGCCGCCCACAAGCGAGAACGATTGGACACTTCAGTTCCGCCTTTGTTCCGGATTGTCCATCGCTTTTTGCGGAACTTGTTTGACCCGTGCGAGTCTAACCGCCCTGTATGAACATCCCCCTTCAACGAACCGTCCGGTGTCTTCTGGCCGTCGCACTCTTCGCCGCCTGCTCCGCCGTCGCCGCCTCGCCCGCGGCGGTTCCGGCTCCGGCTCCCGCGCCACCACCCGAGCAGCCCACGCCCTCGGTCATGAAGGCCGTTCGAATGCACGAATACGGCGATGCGTCCAGGCTCACCTTTGAAGACGCCCCTGTCCCGCGCCCCGCCAAGGGGCAGATCCTGCTCAGAGTCCGCGCTGCCGGCGTCAACCCCGTTGACTGGAAGATTCGCTCTGGCGCATTCAAGGGCGGACTCGACTTCCCCTTGCCCGTCATCCTCGGCTTCGATGTGGCCGGCGAGGTCGAACGCGTCGGCGAAGGCGTCTCCCGCTTCAAGAAAGGTGACCGGGTCTTCGCCTTCCTCGCCCTCTCCCGCGCCGGCGGATACGCCCAGTTCGCGGTCGTCGATCAGGCCGAAGCCGCCCGCATGCCCGACGAACTGGACTTCGCCCGGGCCGCCGCGACGCCCCTGGCGGCGCTGACCGCCTGGCAGTGCCTGTTTGACAAGGCACGCCTCGAAAAAGGCCAGACGGTCCTCGTCCACGCCGGCGCCGGAGGCGTCGGTCACTTTGCCGTCCAACTGGCCAAGTGGAAGGGCGCCAAGGTTATCGCCACCGCCTCGAGCGCCAACAGCGACTTCCTGAAAAAGCTCGGCGCCGATCAGGTCGTTGACTACAAAGCCGTGCGCTTCGAAGATGTCGTCAAGGATGTCGACGTTGTCCTCGACACCGTCGGCGAGGACACCACCAACCGCTCGGCCGCCGTCCTGCGAAAGGGCGGAATCCTCGTCTCCATCGTCGGTGATCCCGACCCCGCCGTCTTCGCCGCCCGCGGAGCACGCGCCGTCGATCACCTGGTTGAACCGAACGGCGCACAACTCGCCCGCATCGCCGACCTGCTCCGCACCCGCGAGCTCGTTCCGCACATCAGCCTTCAACTGCCGCTCAGCGACGCCGCCAAAGCCCACACGCAGAGTGAATCCGGGCGCACGCGGGGCAAGATCGTCCTCACCGTCGACTGACCGCCCCGAACATTCCTCTGAAATCGAATAGGTGCAGCAGCCACCCTAAAGCGGTGGATCTGTTTCTGCTGCTTCATTTTTGGCGACCTTGCCATCCAAAGTTCTTGCCGCCTTCGGTTATACTGGCCGCACGCGACCGTTCGGTCGTTCGCTGACCTTTGCGTCGGTTCACGTCTTTGAGACTTGTCAAGGAGTCCTCCATGTCCGTGATGCCCGTTGTCCGCTTCGCTGCGCTCGCGGCCCTGACCGGCCTGACCGCGACGCTCGCTTGCGCCCAGATCAGCATCCCCACCGTCCTTGTCGGCAACGCCGGCAACCCCGCCGACCCTGCCACCGGCTTCGGCGCGGTTCCTTACCTCTACAGAATCACCACCACGGAAATCACCTGTGGCCAGTACGTCGCCTTTCTCAATGCCAAGGCACGCTCGGATCCGAACGGCCTGTTCAACACCGAGATGGCCGGCCAGTTCGGCAACATCATCCGCCGCGGCTCGCCCGGCTCGTACACCTATGAGGTGGACTTCAATCGCGACGACACCCCCATCAACCACATCACGTTCTGGAGCGCCTGCCGCTTTGCCAACTGGATGCACAACGGACAGGGCAACGGCGATACCGAGACCGGCGTCTACATCCTCACGCCTGCCCGCATCGCCGCCAACACCGTCACACGCAACGCCGGATGGCGATGGGCTGTGGTCAGCGAGAATGAGTGGTACAAAGCCGCCTATTACCAGCCCGCTGCTCAGGGGGGCGATGTTGACGGCTACTGGCGATACCCCACTTCCAGCAACGCCTTGCCAGGCATGAGCCAGGCCAACTTTGGCCGGGGCGCGTTCGACCCCTGCGTCGACCCCTTCCCGCTCGCACCCGCCCGGTCTTATGCCCCGAACTTCTACGGCGCTTTCGACCTCGGCGGCAACCTCAGCGAGTGGAACGAAACCGCCATGGGTGCCGACACCCGCTTCCACCGCGGCGGTTCATTCATCCGCAGCGGCGAGTCGCTCAGAGCGGATCAGCGCGAGGGCATCTCGCCCAACATCGATTCCTACGCTCACGGCTTCCGGCTCGCTCAAGCCGTACTCCCGCCGACCTGCCCCGCCGACATCGTCAGCATCGGCGGCAGCCCCTCGCCCGATGGTCTGGTGACCGGTGACGACTTCAACGCGTTCATCGCGGCCTTCGCCGCTGCGGATGGCCTGGCCGACATCGTTTCCATCGGCGGCACGCCCCCCGGTGACGGCCTGATCACCGGTGACGACTTCAACGCGTTCATCGGCTCCTTCGCCGCCGGGTGCCCGTAAGCCAGCCGCCGCAGACCGGCCCGGCTGGTTCGCCCACATCTTCGCCCACCTTTGCCGCGGCCCGACAGTGTTCGGGCCGCGGTTTGCTTTGTTGCTGATACTGCGGCCGGTGCGGCAGCGGCTCGCGGCACGAGTCGTCCGATAAAACGCGCAACCAGCCTGTATGTGCCGTTCGCATCAACGAAGTTTCTGTTATCCACAGCGATACGAGGGCGAGATCGTGAATCCGTGTTATCTTGTCGCCCGCCGGGCATCCGGTACCCGTCGCTCACGCCCAGGCCGCCGGTTTGCGCGTTGATCGGGTTGCTCGCTGAAGGAGTCCATCATGCTTCTGCGTCTTCTGGTGCCGCTGCTGATCCTCTGCCTGATGCCTTTTCCCGCCCTTGCCCAACGCTCGACGCCGTTGCAGGTGCTGCAGCCGTCGGGTGCGGCGAGTGATCAGTTCGGCTACGCCGTTGCCATCGATGGCGACACCATGATCGTCGGAGCGCCGCGGGACGATCTGGGCGCCAACGCCAACCAGGGCTCGGCCCACATCTACCGCTGGACCGGCTCGGGTTGGACCTTGGAAGCCACGCTGACCGCCACGGGCGGTGCGGCGAACGACAACTTCGGCAGCTCCGTCGCGCTCTCGGGCGACACGGCGCTGGTGGGGGCGAATACCGACGACCTCGGCGCCAACTTCGCACAAGGCTCGGCATACGTCTTCACCCGCTCGGGCAGCACGTGGACCCAGCAGGCCCAGTTGACGGCGACCGACGGCGCGGGGGGCGACCAGTTCGGCAGCTCCGTCGCGCTCTCGGGCGACACGGCGCTGGTGGGGGCGAGGTTCGACGACGTCGGCGCCAACTTCGACCAAGGCTCGGCGTACATCTTCACCCGCTCGGGCACGACATGGACCCAGCAGGCCCAGTTGACGGCGACCGACGGTGCGGCGAACGACCTCTTCGGCTTCTCCGTCGCGCTTGGGGGTGGGGCGGGTGACACGGCGCTGGTGGGGGCGCACTCCGACGACGTCGGCGCGAACTTCGACCAAGGCTCGGCGTACGTCTTCACCCGCTCGGGCACCACGTGGACCCAGCAGGCCCAGTTGACGGCGACCGACGGCGCGGCGAGCGACAACCTCGGCGTCTCCGTCGCGCTCTCGGGCGACACGGCGCTGGTGGGGGCGTATGCCGACGACGTCGGCGCCAACGTCGACCAAGGCTCGGCGTACATCTTCACCCGCTCGGGCACCACGTGGACCCAGCAGGCTCAGTTGACAGCGACCGGCGGCGCGGCGGGCGACAGCTTCGGCGTCTCCGTCGCGCTCTCGGGTGACACGGCGCTGGTGGCGGCGTACTTCGACGACGTCGGCGTTAACTTCGCACAAGGCTCGGCGTACATCTTCACCCGCTCGGGCACCACGTGGACCCAGCAGGCCCAGTTGACGGCGACCGACGGCGCGGCGAGCGACAACCTCGGCGTCTCCGTCGCGCTCTCGGGCGACACGGCGCTGCTGGGGGCGAACTTCGACAACGTCGGCGCCAACACCGACCAGGGCTCGGCGTGGGTGTTTTCTCGTATCGGCACCAAGTGGATCGGACCCGATCTGCAGTTGCTGGCGTCCAACGGCGCGGCGAACGACAACTTCGGCATCTCCGTCGCGCTCTCGGGCGACACGGCGCTGGTGGGGGCGTACGTTGACGACGTCGGCGCCAACGCCAACCAGGGCTCGGCGTACGTGTTCACCCGCTCGGGCAGCACGTGGATCCAGCAGGCCCAGTTGACGGCGACCGACGGCGCGGCGGGCGACTTGTTCGGCATCTCCGTCGCGCTCTCGGGCGACACGGCGCTGGTGGGGGCGAACTCCGACGACGTTGGCGCCAACACCAACCAGGGTTCGGCGTACGTGTTCACCCGCTCGGGCAGCACGTGGACCCAGCAGGCCCAGTTGACGGCGACCGGCGGCGCAGGGGGCGACAACTTCGGCGTCTCCGTCGCGCTCTCGGGCGACACGGCGCTGGTGGGGGCGAACTCCGACGACGTTGGCGCCAACACCAACCAAGGCTCGGCGTACGTCTTCACCCGCTCGGGCACCACGTGGACCCAGCAGGCTCAGTTGACGGCGACCGGCGGCGCGGCGGGCGACAACTTCGGCATCTCCGTCGCGCTCTCGGGCGACACGGCGCTGGTGGGGGCGAACTTCGACACCGTTGGCGCCAACGCCAGCCAGGGCTCGGCGTACGTGTTCACCCGCTCGGGCAGCACGTGGACCCAGCAGGCCCAGTTGACGGCGACCGGCGGAGCGACGAACGACAACTTCGGCGTCGCCGTCGCGCTTGGGGGTGGGGCGGGCGACACGGCGCTGGTGGGGGCGGCCTCCGACGACGTCGGGGCCAACGCCAACCAGGGCTCGGCGTACGTCTTCACCCGCTCGGGCAGCACGTGGACCCAGCAGGCCCAGTTGACGGCGACCAACGGCGCGGCGGGCGACTTCTTCGGCTTCTCCGTCGCGCTTGGGGGCGGGGCGGGCGACACGGCGCTGGTGGGGGCGTATGCCGACGACGTCGGCGCCAACATCGACCAAGGCTCGGCGTACATCTTCACCCGCTCGGGCAGCACGTGGACCCAGCAGGCTCAGTTGACGGCGATCGACGGCGCGGCGAGCGACAACTTCGGCGTCTCCGTTGCGCTTGGGGATGGGGCGGGCGACACGGCGCTGGTGGGGGCGTACTTGGACAACGTCGGCACCAACGCCAACCAAGGCTCGGCGTGGACATTCCCGCTCGCCGCCGACGACTTCGCCGGCGCCCGCAACGAAGTGACCGGCGCCGAGTTCCCCACCCTCGCCGCGGCGCTGCTGCCCGCCACCAGCGGCCAGCAGATCACCGCGACCGAGGCCGCGTGGCGCGGCGTCGCCAGCCTCAACACCTTCGGTCGATCGCTCGGACTGTTCAGTTCGGGTGATCTCCGGACGCCATCAACTTCGATGCTCGACCTTGGCGGCTCTTCTGCGCTCGCCGCGGCGTCCGATTCTTCGATGGAGGTATTCGGCCAGCTTCGCAGCGCGGGGTTCATCGACCTCACCGCTTCTTCCTTCCGCCTCGGCTCCCGCGGCATCATGACGGCACGCACGGGATCGTCGCTGACGATCAATGCGCCGGTCGCCAGCCTCGACGGCCAGACGCGCCTCGAACAGGGTGCGTCGATGACGTTTGCCGGCCGCGTCACCGCCATCGGTCCCACCACCGCCAACCTCAACTCCGCCCTCACCGCCGGCGGCACCTTCGCCAACGTCGACACCTTCACCATCACCGCCGGCACCATCTCCACGCCGCTGTTCCTCAACCGCGCTCAGGCCAACATCTTCGGCAGCAGCGCCATCTTCGGCTCGTTCACCAACGACGCCGGCGCCGTCACCACCGTCCGCTCCGGCACGATCTTCATCTTCGGTTCGCTCACCAACAACGGCACGATCATCGGCACCATCTGCGCCAACTGCCTGGGCACGCCCCCCAACCTCACCGTCGGCGGAAGCCTGGTCCTCGGCCCCGCCGCCACGCTGAACATGCCCTTCAACGACTCGCGGGTGCAGATCGGCGGCAACTTTGACTGCGCCATCAACTCCAGCACCCGCTTTGACCTCAGCCTGGTCACCCTGCAACTGGAGGGCGCCGGCACCGAGCAGACGCTGGAGGTCATGTCCCGCGACATCGGGCCGGACGCCGCGGGACTGGACCGCTCGCTCGCCGGGCACTACCCGATCAGGACGCTGCGCATCGGCCCGACCCCCTCGACGGTGCGTCTGGTCGACGCCCATGACAACGACGGGCTGGGGCAGGGATCGTGCGAGGCGATCTATGTCGACACGCTGCGGATCGACGCCGGCAGCCGGCTGATCAACACATCGTGCAAGATCTACTACCGCACGCTGATCAACAACGGCACCGTGGACGTGCCCGCCAACCTGATCCCCCTGCCGGGGCCGTGCCTGGCCGACATCGTGGCCATCGGCGGCCTGCCCCCGGGTGACGGCCTGCTGACCGGTGACGACTTCAACGCCTTCATCGCGGCCTTCGCCGCCGGTGATGCCCTGGCCGACATCGTCTCCATCGGCGGCCTGCCCCCCGGCGACGGGCTGCTGACCGGCGACGACTTCAACGCCTTCATCGCGGCGTTTGCCGCCGGGTGCCCGTGAGGAGCGACCGGTCAGTTCACCGTCGATCCGCTGACGCTTGCCACACTGATGGATGTACAGCAACCAACCCACCACCGAGGATCGAGGAAAGGACATCTGTCGATGGATTTGCTCGGCCAAGAACGGGCCCGGGCCGGCAGTATCGGTCAGGCCGCAGGTATGAGCGCGGAAGCGCCGTTGTCGGCCCTCGGCCTCACTCGCCGGATCCATCGTCGTGGCCATGGCGGCCCGGGTTCCCAGTGCAGTCAACCAAGGCCACACCGGCAGCGCTGTGCACGACCCTGTCAATCGCGTACATCAACACTCCTCGGCCGGCCTTCGGATTCACCAAAGGTGAGTCGCTCGATCCTCTTGCGGCTCTCGTGCCGCCTCGGGTGTCACCAGCCTCTATCCTGCACCACGGATTGGACTTTCTCGGCCGCCTCGGGCCAGATGTTGACAAGACTGGAGTTCTGTCATGCGCGAAGTTTCGCTCACTGCCTTTGATTCGTCCACCGCTCGTCGCCGCTCGACGGCCGCGCCTGTGGGCGTGAGGCGCTCTCAGGCGTGGCAGCAGATCGATGATCTCGGTTCGGCGCGGACTGTCCCGTGCGCCGCCGAAGAGCGCGTTCGCACCGCCGGCGGAGCCGGGGGAGCCGCCGGGAACCTGGCGGCCCGGACCCGGATGCTCGCGGCACTGCTGCTGTGTGTTCTGGCGATCCTGGGTACGCCCGGCGCAGCGATGGGGCAGGGGTGCGGTGAAGGGTGGCTCCCCGGTGAGGCGCTGCCGGGCACGAATGGGGTTGTCGTCGCCCTCGCCGTGCTCCCCGGCGGGGATGTCATCGTCGGGGGCAACTTCACCAGCGCCGCCGGCGTCGCCGCAACGAACATCGCCCGTTACAGCCCCACCACCGGCGTCTGGTCGGCCTTGGGGACGGGTACAAATGGCACAGTGTTGTCCCTCGCCGTGCTCCCCGGTGGGGACGTCCTCGTCGGGGGCATCTTCACCAGCGCCGGCGGCGTCGCGGCCAGCCGCATCGCCCGCTACAACCCCACCACCGGCGTCTGGTCGGCCTTGGGGACGGGTACAAATGGCCAAGTGTCGGCCCTCGCCGTGCTCCCCGGCGGGGACGTCCTCGTCGGGGGCTTCTTCACCACCGCCGGCGGCGTTGCCGCAACGAACATCGCCCGTTACAACCCCACCACCGGCGTCTGGTCGGCCCTAGGGGCGGGTACAGCAGGTGGCGGAGTGTCGGCCCTCGCCGTGCTCCCCGGTGGGGATGTCGTCGTCGGGGGCGGCCTCAACACCGCCGGCGGCGTCGTCGCAACGAACATCGCCCGTTACAACCCCACCACCGGCGTCTGGTCGGCCCTAGGGGCGGGCACCAGTGGCACCGTCAACGCCCTCACTGTGCTCCCCGGAGGGGACGTCCTCGTCGGGGGCAACTTCACCACCGCCGGGAGTGTTGTGGCCGGCGGCATCGCCCGTTACAACCCCTCGACCGATGTCTGGTCGGCTCTGGGCACAGGTACAAATGGCCAAGTGTCGGCCCTCGCTGTGCTCCCTGGCGGGGATGTCCTCGTCGGGGGCACCTTCACCAGCGCCGGCGGCGTTGCCGCAACGAACATCGCCCGCCACAGCCCCACCACCGGCGTCTGGTCGGCCTTGGGGACGGGTACAAATAGCCAAGTGTCGGCCCTCGCCGTGCTCCCCGGCGGGGATGTCCTCGTCGGGGGCGGCTTCAACACCGCCGGCGGCGTCGCCGCAACGAACATCGCCCGTTACAGCCCCACCACCGGCGTCTGGTCGGCCTTGGGGACGGGTACAAATGGCACAGTGTTGTCCCTCGCCGTGCTCCCCGGTGGGGACGTCCTCGTCGGGGGCAGCTTCACCAGCGCCGGCGGCGTCGCGGCCAGCCGCATCGCCCGCTACAACCCCATCACCGGCGTCTGGTCGGCCTTGGGGGCGGGCACCACTGGCACCGTCAACGCCCTCACTGTGCTCCCCGGTGGGGATGTCTTCGTCGGGGGTAGCTTCACCACCGCGGGCGGCGTCGTCGCGACGAACATCGCCCGCTACAACCCCACCACCGGCGTCTGGTCGGCCCTAGGGGCGGGCACCAGTGGCACCGTCAACGCCCTCACTGTGCTCCCCGGAGGGGATGTCCTCGCCGGGGGCACCTTCACCACCGCGGGCGGCGTCGTCGCGACGAACATCGCCCGCTACAACCCCACCACCGGCGTCTGGTCGGCCTTGGGGGCGGGCACCACTGGCACCGTCAACGCCCTCACTGTGCTCCCCGGAGGGGACGTCCTCGTCGGGGGCAACTTCACCACCGCCGGGAGTGTTGTGGCCAGCCGCATCGCCCGTTACAACCCCTCGACCGATGTCTGGTCGGCTCTGGGCACAGGTACAAATGGCCAAGTGTCGGCCCTCGCCGTGCTCCCCGGTGGGGATGTCGTGGTCGGGGGCAACTTCACCAGCGCCGGCGGCGTTGCCGCAACGAACATCGCCCGTTACAACCCCACCACCGACGTCTGGTCGGCCTTGGGGACGGGTACAAATGACGCAGTGTTGGCCCTCGCCGTGCTCCCCGGTGGGGATGTCCTCGTCGGGGGCTTCTTCTCCACCGCCGGCGGCGTCGCGGCCAGCCGCATCGCCCGCCACAACCCCACCACCGGCGTCTGGTCGGCCCTGGGGGCGGGTACAAGTGGCCAAGTGTCGGCCCTCGCCGTGCTCCCCGGAGGGGACGTCCTCGCCGGGGGCGTCTTCACCACCGCCGGATCGGGTGCTTCAGTCGCCTTTGCGAGGTACACGTTCGGCGGGCCCCCGTCAGTCGTCGTCCATCCAGTCAGTACGACCCGGTGCTCCGGCTCCACGGCCACATTGAGCGTAGTGGCAACTGGTGCGCCACCCCTGACCTATCAGTGGCGAAGGAACGGCGTGGCCATCCCCGGCGCTGTCAACGCCAGTCTGGCGATTGCCTCGGTGGCAGCCGGCGACGGCGGTTCGTACGCCTGTGTGATCACCAACCCATGTGGCTCGGTGATCACCAACGCGATGACGCTGACGGTCAATGCCAATGCCACCCTGTCCATCACCTCGCAGCCGGTCAGCGTCACCCGTTGCGTCGGCGCCGCCGCCACACTCAGTGTCACGGCGACGGGAACATCTCCATTGAGCTATCAATGGCGAAGGGGCGGCGTGAATATCCCCGGAGCCACCTCAGCCAGACTGTCCATTGGCGCGCTGACGGCTGCGGATGGCGGTTCATACGACTGTGTGATCACCAACGGCTGCGGCTCGGAGACGAGCACTCCGGCCACCCTGACAGTCAACACCCCCGTGGTCATCACCGGCTTCTTTCCGACAGTGGCGATTCGGTGCAGCGGCGGATCCGCAACCTTCGCAGTGGCGCACACCGGCACCGGAACCATCACCTACCAGTGGCGTCGAAACGGCGTGAACATCCCCGGGGCCACGGCCAGGACCTACACCATCGACTCGGTTTCAGCGGCCAACGCCGGGCTGTACACCGTCGTGGTCACTGGCCCTTGTGGCCCGGTGACCAGCACCGCGGCGAGTCTGACGGTCAACACGGCGCCCGCGATCACCGTCCAGCCCACCAGCCTGACGCGGTGCATTGGCACCGCCGCCACACTCAGTGTCACGGCGACGGGCACATCTCCACTGAGCTATCAATGGCGAAGGGGCGGCGTGAACATCCCCGGAGCAACCTCGGCCAGGCTGACCATTGGTTCGCTGGCGACAGGGGATGGTGGTTCGTACGACTGCGTGATCGCCAACGGCTGCGGCTTTGTGACGAGCAATGCGGCCATCCTGACCATCAGCTCGCCTGTGGTCATCACCACCCAGCCGACAGGGCTGACTCGGTGCGCCGGCCAACCCGCATCCTTCACGGTCGACCACACCGGCACCGGAACCATCACCTACCAGTGGCGTCGCAACGGCGCGAATATCCCCGGGGCAACGTCCAGCACCTACGCCATCAGCTCCGTTTCGCCGGCCAACGCCGGGCTGTACACCGTGGTGGTCACAGGCGCTTGCGGCCCGGTGACCAGCACCGCAGTCCGACTGACGGTCAACACGGCGCCCGCGATCACGGTCCAGCCCATCAGCCTGACGCGGTGCGTCGGCACCAACGCCACACTCAGTGTCACGGCGACGGGAACGCCTCCGCTGAGCTTCCAGTGGCGAAGAAACGGCGTGAACATCCCCGGAGCAGCCTCGGCCGCACTGACCATCACCTCACTGACGACAGGCAATGGCGGTTCGTACGACTGCGTGATCACCAACGGCTGCGGCATTGTGACCAGCAACACGATCAACCTCACCGTCAACACCCCCGTGGTCATCACGACCCAGCCGGCGGGGCTGGCGTTGTGCGCCGGCAGCTCGGCGTCGTTCTCCGTGCAGGTGGCGCCCGGCAGTGGGACAGTGCGGTTTCAGTGGCGCAGGGGCACCGCGAACATCGCCGGAGCGACAGCCAGCACGTTCACCATCCCGGCGGTGACTCCGGGCAGCGCGGGCCTTTACAGCGTCGCGATCACCGGTCCGTGCGGAACATCGGTGGTCAGTTCGCCCGCCACGTTGACGGTCAACGCCCCGACGACAGTCCTCTCCTCGCCGACGAACCAAGTGATCTGCAGAGGTTCCGGGGCGGCGCTGACGGTCACGGCAGCGGGCAGCGGGCAACTGACCTTCCGCTGGCGCAAGAACGGCGTAGAGCTCAGCGACGGACCGGTCGCCGGTGGCGCGACGATCTCGGGGGCAACGACGTCGAGCCTCTCGCTCACCAACTCCTCGGTGCAGGACAACGGTGTCTACACGTGCACCGTGACCAGCCCGTGCGGCGGCAGCGCAACCTCGCTGGGAGCCCAGTTGACGGTCAACGGCTGCAACTTGCTGATCGGTGCGTGCTCGCTGGCGGACGTTGCCGGCGGTGGCGAGACCGGCAGAACTCCGAACGGCGTGCTTGACAGCGACGACTTCATCGCTTTCATGAACAGCTTCGGCATCGGTGACCCGGCAGTGGATCCGCTGGCGGACGTCGCCGGCGGCGACACCGGCGCCGTCGTGGATCCCGACGGCTTGATTGACGGCACCGACTTGATCGCGTTCGTCAACGCGTTTGCGGCGGGGTGCCCGTAAGCCGCTGACCCACGGGCCGGTCTGCCGGCGGATCACACCGCGCCGGGTGCGGTGCAGAACCACGTCGCAACCACCACGCTGCGGCCGGTTCTGCCGGCGGTGTGCTGGCCGGGCGTGTTCAGTCCGTCGATGCACCCCATCAGCAGCGTGCCGGGTGAACCCGCCCGCCCACTTCGCGTCGTGCGTCCGCTGCGGCGCGGTGGCCCATTCGGCCGTCAGCGCATCCTCCACCGCCGCCCGGCAGCATCACCCCGCCACGTGCGGATGCACATCAGCACGCATGGCCGTCAGGCACGCCTGGAGCAGCGCGGGGTCGCAAGATGGCCGCGGGGAAACACCCATCGCTTCGTCGGCGGAATGCCGACGGTGCTGCTCCGTCACTCCGGCCAGGCGCCGATCGGCTGGCGGGTGGAACCGACCAGCAGGCACCAGCCATCCGGGTCGTGGATGCGCAGTTCGCCGCCGGGCATGTGGTGCGGGTGGCTGACGGCAAAGACGGTGGAGGTGGTCAGCGGGCCGGCGCCGGTGAAGGGGCCGCCGTCACGCAGGCCGGCGGCCAGCAGGTGGGCGCGAAGGGCGTGCACATCCGGGGCGTAAAGGTACAGCAGGGCCGCCTGGTTGGCGGCGTCAATCGGCCCGGAGGCGCGGCTGAGCATCACGTTGGCCCCCCGCCGGCCCATCCACTGCCACACCGGCGTGCCGTCGGGCAGGGTCACCTGGTTCTGCCGCTCCAGGCCCAGCAACTGGTAGAAGCGGGCCGAGGCCTCCACATCGCGCACGTGCAGCATGGCGACGGCGCCGGTCACGGAGCGGTCGCCTGCAAGCGGTGCGGGGGGCGGAGGAGGCGGAGCGGCCGACGGGTTCATCAAGCGGTTCCGGACGCGGAGTTGTCCTTGCGGTAGCGTTCGGCCAGCATGAAAAGGCCGATGATGTCGTCCACGTGGTTGCCCTGCTTGTCGCTGCCCTGCCCGGGCACGCCCAGCGCCGCCAGCGTGCCATACCCCAGGGCCATGTGAATCAGCGCCCAGGCGGTCAGTTCCGGCGTGAAACGCCGGCTCACCTGCCCGCCGTCCTGCGCCGCCTGCAGTTCATCCTGAATGAAGCGGTGCAGCTTGATCATGTGCCCCTGCAGCGCCGTCTGAATCTCCGGCTCGCTGGCCTCGGTCATCGCCTGCACGATCACGCGGTAGCGCACCGCTCCGCGCGGGCTGACCATCGGGTTGCTGCGGATCAGCCGCATCAGCCGCTCGGCGGCGTCGGTCAGCCCGGTCAGTTCCTTCTGCCAGAAGCCGATGGTCTCATCCCCCGTCCGCTCCACAAGTTCAATGAACAGGTCCTTCTTGCTTTTAAAGTGCCGGTAGATGATCGGTTCGCTGACGCCCGCGGCCTTGGCGAGCTGCGCCGTGGTGGTGCCGGCGTAGCCGTGGATCGCGAACACCTTGGCGGCGGTGTCCAGCAGTTGGCTCTTGCGTTCAGCAGCGGGCAGACGCGACACGGCGGGGAACTCCAGAACCCAAGGCCACAATCCAGCACCATGCCCCCCAAGAGCCCGGGGCAACAACCAGCCAAACCGACCGGCCTCCCATCGACCTCGCCCAAATCGGGCAGACAGGCCGCCGGCCTCGAGGCAAAGTATGGCATTCACTAACCTGCCGGACCACCCACACCGGCTGAGTCCCTTGCCCCGATTTCTCCCGCCGCCCTCGCAAATCCCCCCTGCAGCCCACC
>Ga0209972_10000713_pt1 | contig 32630 bp, 58 predicted proteins | sample NOAtaG_7_FD_187302 | JGI IMG/M metagenome (GOLD analysis project Ga0209972, IMG submission 187302) | Freshwater lake microbial communities from Lake Erie, under a cyanobacterial bloom - NOAA_Erie_Diel1S_2200h metaG (SPAdes) (version 2) | ecosystem: Environmental > Aquatic > Freshwater > Lake ...
GGTGTATCCGTTTTTCGGTGTTGAGTCAGACGCCAAGCTGAGATTTTCACAACGCAACGGGAGCACTGTTGCGACCATCACGGCAGACGATCTCGGGGCATCGGCCACGGACGATACGGTTGATCTGATCGAAAGTTCTCGCTCCCAAGAAACTGACCTGCCTGCGCGTCTCACTCTGCGCTATAGAAGCACAGGGGCCGACTATCAGGTGAGCGCACAAAGCGCTAGGCGGATGACCACCGGCAGCGAGCAGGTGATCGAATTGGATATCCCTGTTGCCCTGACCGATCAGCGCGCAGCCGATGCCGCTCAAATACTGTTGACCGAAGCGTGGGTCGCTCGCAACCAGCGCAAGTTTTCGACAACTCGTAAATGGTCGCACCTCGAGCCGGGCGACATTGTTTCGCTAGTTACGCCTGCCGCTAATTTTAGTGTCCGCATTGTTCGCAAGTCGGAGTCCGGACCTCTAGTCAATTTCGAGGCGGTCGACCATTCCGGGGTCGTGTACTCGGCAACTGCCACTCCGGGTCTAACGCCTCCCGGGGTCGGCATTACCATTCCGGCGATGACCCACCTCGAAGTTATGAACCTGCCGGCACTGAGGGCAGAAGATGATGACGGAGGTGTATACGCTGCGGTCTTTGCATTTGTGGGCGGCAGATGGAACGGCGCGGCCATCGAACGCAGACCGGCTAACTGGCCGGCGTGGGACTATCAGCTAAGCATATACACAAGCGGCACTATTGGCCGAATAGTTACGCCTTTCCCAAATTGGTCCGGTCCCAATGTGTGGGATATGAATAGCCAATTCGACGTAGAGTTGTTGAGTGGCACTTTATCGAGCGTGACTGAAATTGCCGTGCTGAACGGCGCAAACGTTGCCTGCATTGGAGACGAGGTTGTCCAATTCCGGGACGCGACTTTAATCAGCGGCACAACGTATCGTCTTAAAGGGTTGCTTAGAGCAAGGCGTGCCACGAATGACGTGGCGACCGCGCATTTAGAGGGCGAGCGCTTTGTATTGCTCACGCCTCAGACCGTTAGGCGCATACAAGTTGATGCGATTGATGACCGCGGACAATGGATATACGCAGCAAACACTTTAGGCGGCCGTCGAGATGCATCGTACTACCAGACGGTCAGACATGAAGCCCGGGCGCTGCGGCCTCTAAGTCCTGTTTTTCTCTCGGCTGTCCGCGGGGAGAATAATGTCTACGTGATCCGATGGACGCGAAGGGCAAGGATAAACGCCGCGTGGGAGGATGGGAGGGACGTTCCGCTCGACGAGGACAAAGAGGTCTACGACGTGGAGGTAACAACTGCCAACGGAGACATTCGGATTTTCTACCTGCCCGATTTGATTGGGCGGCGGTCATGGGAGATCCCCATCGAAACGCAAATCGCAACGACCAGTTTTCCGTGGCAGACGGTACGCCTAAAAGTATGGCAGAAGTCCAGTAGGTACGGGCGAGGGGAAATTGCAGACGCCGTAATCAGCGCTTCGCTTTTGCCCTTCACTCGCGATTGGAACGACAGCTCGTTAGCTGGTCATACCCTATTTGGAAATGGACCGCCTACTCATTCAATTAATAGTCTGCGTTATGCGCTTAATGCTGGATCATTTGGTCGAGGCTGGAGCCGACTGGACACGGCCTTGGGCGCCGCGGATTTTGCGCTAGAGGTGGACTGCACAAATCAAACCGGAGCTGGGTGGCAAGGGGTGATTTACAGGACAACTGCATGGTCTAGTAGTTTTGGCTCGTATGCGTATGCAGCCATGTTCATTCCGGACACTGGTGGTATTCGGCTTGATCTAAAAAGAGGCGTCAACAATACTTCGGGCGGCACAGAAAACGATCTGGCTTCAATTTTGATTACTGGCCCAACGGTTGGCACATTCCGTATGCGCATTGAGGTCAGCGGAACCCTGCATAGAGTTTTAATCAACGGAATTCAGCGCATCTCTGTTACTGACATCAATTTCACCGGCGCTGGTCAGTTCGCCTTGTACTCCACTCTCGCGACTAGCGTTTTCTTCGACAACCTGCGGATTGATTACTAATGGCTGACTCAAGTGGATCAAGCGGCGTCCCCGACTTTATCGTAGAGGGACAAAGTCAAAAGGAAGTCACGGCCAATGGCTACTTTGACGCATCAAGCCCGTCTATCCTATTCGGCCGTCGAGTCTCTACGACAGGTCTGCTGACCTGGGGCTTTTATGGCGGCGAAATGCTGGTCGACGGAGTGCTGACGGCAATCAATAATTCGTCGCTTGCCCTAACTGCCAGCGCCACGAATTTTGTCGAGGCAACCAGGGCGGGGTCGGTATCGAGCAACACCGCCGGATTCACGGCAGGCAGAATCCCACTCTATGAAGTGGTGACAAGCGCGGTCGCTGTGACGAGTTACACGGACCGGCGGGCCTGGGTGCAGCCGCTGCATGTAGCTGGGTTGCTCAGCCGCAGCATGACCGCGGACGCGAATATCACGCTCACCGCAGCCGAGGCGCGCAATCAGGTGTTGAGGTTTACCAGCGCGGTCAGCCTGACCACTACGCGAGACGTGATCGTCCCGCTGGCCCCTCAAATCTGGACGGTCAGTAATGAGACCACCGGAGCGCAGTCTCTGAGATTTATCGGAGCAACCGGCACCGGCATCACGGTGGCGAACGCGCGCCGCGCTATCATATTTTCGGACGGCACTAACATCGTTCGAGCAACCGCCGATCAGGCATAGACGGAGACCAAACATGATGACTCGCATCCGCATGCGCATTGCCAGCATTCTGCGCCGGGTTGCTAATCGGCTTGATCCCTACGCCCCGGAGTCGCTGTCTTTCGTGGCGCCCAAGTACGCTCTACGCCCCTTGCGCGGCGGCGGACCAGTGCAAGACGACCCGCCGCCCCCGCCTCCGGCTGGCGCCAACTAATGCGCGCATACGCGGCTGCGGCCGTGCTGCTGCTGGCCGTTTTGGCTGGTCATCACGGCTACTACATGTTTGCCGATTGGAGCTGGTCTCCGCGCGTTGCTGACGCTGCACTGAGTGGAGTCGAGCGGGTACTGCTTTACGCGGTGATTGCCGGCCTACTTCTCCAGCCGTCTCTAAGCGTTTCAGCGCGCGCCGCCGCGCTTGTAGTGGTTGCAGTCGGCGCCGTTGAATCGAGTCAGGTCGCGGTGTGCCAAACGATGCACGGCATCACCGGCGCAAGCCTCCGGTTAACTCAGGACACCTGCGACGCCCTCACCGGCTGGCCGGTCGGCACCGTTGTTGCTCTAGCGTGCGGCGCGTTGCTGCTGCTGTTTATTGTCGGCTCGGCTCGTCGGTCTAGGTTGCCCGGAGTGCCGTACTCGACAGATGGTGTGTTCGTCGGGTTCGAGCGGCGGGGCCGCACGGCGTGGAAGGTCATCGCCGCTTTGCTCGTGCATCCATATGCCGGGTGCGTCTGGTTCAAAGAGGGCACCGGCTACCGCTTCGACCGCGTGCGCGGCTGCCTGGTCGAAGACCCCAGCCTACGCTGGCAGGATTTTAAGCTGCGCCCATTCGGTGGCGACGCCGCGCTCTTGCGCGACGGTCTGCCGTGGTCCATCCGCCATAACTGTGTGACGCTCAGATGATCGACGACACTGACGACAAGACGCGCCGTGTGGCCGAGGCTATCCGCACGGCGGTAGGCGACGACGTGCATTCGCTCACGCAGAGCCTGCGCAGTATCGCAATTGAGGTCAACGCGGCACGGACAAAACTCGCGCAGCATGAGCACAGCATGCAAACCGCGGTGCGGGTTGCGCAGTGGATCGGTGCTCCGCTGGCGGCTTTGTTTTGCTGGATCTTATTGCGAGGCCAGGCGTCCATTGATGACGCACTTCGCAGCCAGCATGCAATGCAGCTCAAGATCGAGTCGATCCTCGTCGCAATGGAGCGCGACCGGAAAGTCTCAGAGCAGCAGCACAACGCGCTGTCGACCCGCGTCGAGCGCATCGAAGCCCAGCGGATGCAGCGATAGCATGCGCTTCCTCACCGTCGAAAACTGGAAGCGCGGCATCGCGCTGACCATCCTCGCTGCCTATAGCTATCAGCTTGTGGCGTGGCCCATCGTGTATTGGTTGACGACGTTGCTCACGCTCGCCACCGGGGTCCAGTGGCCCGCGCCGCCCATCGTGCCCTGGGAGCAACTCACGGCAGGGACTGCCACGCTCGCGGCGGTGGGCGGGATCGAGACCTGGCGCAAGCAGCGCGGCACCGAGAGCACGCAATGAGCGACATGATCGACCCGCTCAGTGAGCACTTCACCTGGTCGGAAGCAACGCACAGCGAAACCGCCATCCGCCTCGGCATCGACAACACCCCGCCGCTTTCGGTGCGCGTGAACATCCGAACGACGGCCGCGAAAATGGACAGGCTGCGCAAGTTTGTCGGCCGGCCGGTACATGTCACAAGCTGGTATCGCTGCTTAGACCTCAACCGCGCTTTGCGCAGCCGAGACAACAGCGCCCACGTGCAGGGGTTTGCCGTGGACTTCGTGGCCCCGAGTTATGGATCGACCGAGCAGCTTTTCGACTTGCTCGCGCCGCTGGCCCTAGACATGGGGGCAGACCAGATCATCCGCGAGTTTGCGGGCAGCGCCCGAGGCGGGTGGGTACACGTTAGCTTTGACCCGCGCGGGCGGGGGCAAAAACTGGTGATTGACGGCAGCGGGACGCGCGTTGCGTGACGCGCTGGATGCCCCAGGACGCGCGCACAGCTTGTGGCTAGGGTGTTGCCCCGTCCGGAGCAAAAAAAGCTCCCACGCGGCCAGGTCGAGCGTCCTATCCCCTGCCTCGACGGCTTGCCATGCTCGCAGGGAGCGGTGGCAGAGAGCGCCCGCGGCGGTTTGCGACAGTCCGGCCGCTTTGCGGGCGGCGCGGATGTCGGTCGGGCCAGCTACGACTTTGTCACTAACCATGGCTTGCCCCCCATGCCTGCGAAAACTCGCGCTCGGAGAAAAGCTCGGCCAGCCCTGTGATCTGTTTTAGTCGGAGTACTTCGTCTGGCTCCATGCCGAGTTCGGTGGCAATCTTTTCGTCGCTCCAGTTGCGCCGCGCCAGATCAATGACGATATCGGCCATAGCGTCAACCTGATGTTTGCCCCGCGCCCGGTTGTGCCGAATAGTCGCCGCGACTCGATCTTCTTTGCCGGTGCGCTCTGTGTTGATTACCGCAATCGGCAGGCGGCCGTGTACCCGTTTGCGAACGGCGCCGACTTCGCGGCCAACTCGGTTGCGGTGAAAGCCGTCAACGACTTCGTAACTGCCTTCCGCATCCGGCCACGCCACAATCGGCTGTGTGTATCCGTCCGCCATAATGGACAGTTGCAGCAGCCGCATTTCGGGTGGCGCCACGCTGTTCGGGTTGTAGTCATTGGCATGCAATTGTTCCGCGCGAACCCAAAGCACGCAGTCCACCGGCTCGCGTTTCATCGGCGAGTGCTCGCGCAGGGCAAGCCTGATGGCGTTGATCGCGTCAATGCGGTTGTCATTGTCTAAATCGGCGAAGCGCGCAAACAACGCGCGCGCCTCTTCAACTAAGCCGGCAGCAGTTAGATCAAGTTCCATTGGCTTCTCCGTCGCTTCATGAGTTGCTGATACTTTGAAAACGCTTCCGTTTTGTGCTGACTGAACGACAGCCCCTTGCACCAATAGTCATTTCTAAGCAGCGCCTTGCATATGCGAGTCCACGATGGCTGCCCCTTGTCGGCGACGGGGCCGGCATCGGGAATTCCATGCGGGTAGCCGCGTTTTTGATACCACATCAAAAACACGGCGATCTTGTCTTTGTAGTGTTCGGCTGTTGATGGCGGCATGCTGGCGAGAATTGACTCGGCAAACTGCCGCCAGCTCAAATGGCCGGGCTTGCTGATGTTGCGATAGCCGAGCACACTGCCCGACTCCTGCACGTAGAGGGCGCCTTGATTGGCGCCATTGACTCGCGCAACAACCCGGCCCCATGTCTCAGGTTCTATTACGTGATAGAGCCAAAGCCCTTTCCGTTGATCGTCGCCATAAGGTTGGCAGATGCGCGCTTGGTGAATCGTTAGACCGGCTTGGTGCATGCGGTCGTACAGTTTGTTGTAAGGGGCGCCAAAGCGGCCGTTGTAAGTCCAGATGTCTTCCGTGCGCCAGTCGTAGATCGGGTAGGCGTTGTATAGGTGGTCGCCACACCAAGTCATCCATTGCCGGCCATCAAACGTGCTTTTGCGGCCGGCGATCGTGCGGTAGCGGTTCAGCGACTCGTCACTGCGAATGCCGACGAAGCACGCGCACAGCTTGCCCTGTGCGTACCATTGCCCAAACGCAGGCACAAATTCCTCGAACTCCATCGCCCGCCGGAAAAAAGGAAAGTAACCCTCGTGGGTGATTGATCTAGCGTGGGGTTGCCGCACCCAATCAGCCTCGCGTCCTGGCTGCCAACAAACCCACTGCGGCTCGAACTGGCTGACTGCGTTACGCAGGTGAATTGGCAGCGCAACCCAATACGGCTCGATGTGCTCGGCGTAGCGCTCAAAGGTCTGCGTGACGTAGTCGATGGTGAGACGGTACTGCGCTTCCAGATCGACAAATAGCAAGCCGATCCGGCGGTTGCGCTTCACTGCCTCTTGCATCACAAGCTCAAGCATCACGCCGCTATCTTTGCCGCCGCTGAAAGAAACGTAAATGCGCGGGAAGTCGTCAAACACGGCTGCGATTCGCTGCCGGGCCGCCGTCAAAACGTCAATGCCTAGTGGTTTTTTAGCCATTGTTCGATCACCGACTCTGCGATGCGCTGAATCTCACCTTCACCGTTGACGATGCAGAAATAGCGGTCGGACGATCGCCAGCTCGTCGGCGACTTGACTTCGTAGACATTGCCCGAATCCAAAACAAACCAAAGCTCGACTCCTCGTGAGTGAGTTGAATTGGCGCGCTTGCGCTGCCAGTTGGCTTGCAGAAACTCGCGAGTCCAGCCGTATTTTCGGTCGCGCCCGACAATGCGCGCGACCCACGGTTTGCGCGGACGAGCGTTCCCGACTACGCGCCGGCCAAGCCCAGGCTTGACCTGATCGATAATCATGGAATACATTTTTAAGAGCGCGTCTTGTGATTCCCCGATGTACTCCAGCGCTAACGTAGCCTTCATGCGGGCCACTCGACCTGATGAGATGCCGGCCGATACAACCCGACTAGGTGCGCCACTTCTTTGATGGCCTCACGCGCCGCAAGAAACTGATTCTGACGATCGTGGAAGTCCTGCAACGTAAAAACGCCCCCGTGCCATTGAACTGTGCCAATCTGCCTCGGGTCTTCTTCGTTCATCTCGCGCCACGCAACGTCGAGGGTCGCGCCAATTGCATCAATATCCGCCTGCGTCGGAGAATAGGCCGGGTCACGCATCCGCTCGGACCCGATGGCACTTTTCATGGCCTCGGTAAGAGGATCGCACCGCTGGCCATTAAGAGCTAAATGTGCTGCCGTGCCAATAGAGATTTGCATTTTTTTCTCCAGCCCCTGATCCAGGGGAGCGGCGGATGCGTTGCATCCATGACCAGCATCATACGCACCGGGTGCGCATTGTCAAGGGGTATCGACAACAAAATGCCGGAGTGTCAAAAACGCAACAACCGGCGCCCATAAAGGAGTCCGTCAATGATCCCCGGCCTACCCGTACCGCTCGCAAGCCTCCGAACCGCCCTCGCGGTAGCCGGTGCCGTCGCCGTCGTCGCGTTGCTCGCTGGCACGTACTGGCTCGGTCGCAGCCACGAAGCCGACGGGTGGCGCCTCAAAGCCGCCCAGGCGGCCGCTGCAACTGAGCGGGCAATCGCCCTTGAGCAAACCCGCCAGCGCGAGATTGAGGCGCGCTGGCAATCAACCGTCGATCAACAGGCCTCGGAGTTATCTAATGCACGCACAACGATCACCCAGCAGGCTTCCCGCCTGCGCGCTCTTAGTCTCGACTCTAGTCGGCTGCGCGACCAGCTCACCGCCTACGCCGCCGGTAGCCCCGGCGAGGATTCCGTCGCCGCCTGTCACGCTCGGGCCGCAGCACTCTCAGCCTATGCTGCCGATCTTGGAGCCGTTGCTGGTGAGATTGCAATCGCTGCTCGACAATCCGCCGTCGAGCGAGACGAGTTTGCCGCAGAAGTGAACGCGCTGATTAAAGCGTGGCCGCGTGCGGGAGAACGCTAGTTAGGCGTCTTCGCACTTTGCCAGCAGCGAATCTATCGCCTTGTCTACTGCGGCGCCAGCTTTGCCCTTGTTGTCCTTCAACATCGAAGCAAAGAAAGCGCGGTAAATCTGGTCCGTCAGGATGTTGGCTTTGTCGCAGTGCGGGTAGCCGTAGGCGTGCAGGTTCTTCACGCCGGCTGCAATCAATTTGTCTTCCATCGTCGTTCCTCTCTTTTCTCAACCAAGACGCCTAACTTATCGTTATGCGGCCACCACGAATACCAATTCGCGGTCTTTTGCGTCCCATCGCTTTTGATCAATGTACGGACTGCCCCTTGACCGCACTTTGACAAGGTTGGCGTCGCATAGCTCGTCATCGATCCCCTCGTCCGGGCATGGGACGCAAACATCTAGGTCGCCGTACGTCTCAATTGCATTTTGTGCCCGTTCAATCAACTCACTGAGCTTCATCCGAATTTCCTTTTAGGAGGCCCTATACGCCAGCAATGCAGCGGCAAATTCTGCGCCTGTCGCTGGTGTTTCGTTGCGCTGCACTGCAAGCCACGCGGCATCTGCGGCCACGGCAGCATCCCATGCGCGCCGCGCCATCAACCTTGCCGCCCTGGCCGCAAGGTCGTTGTCGTTGAGATAGGCCCCGTCAGTGGCGCACCAGTCGTCGAATGTCATTGTTGCTCTCCGTTAGGCGTCAGGTATGCCGCCGCCAGTTAATGCGTTGCTTGCCGATCTGGCCGGTGAATGCGTACTTGATCGCAATCCAGACACTGTGCGCCCGGTCAATGCCAAAGCCGCAGCACGCCGCATAAACATGCAGCGCGTCTTTAACTCGTCGTAGCACCATCATCGCTATTTCTTTTTCTCCGCGGTGCGCTGCATGCGATAAAGCTGCGCGTCTGCCCATGCGTCGCGCGCACGCTCTACAAGCTCATCTTGCATCAGCTCCCCGGTCGGGTCGCCCAGCGCAACGCGCAATTGCAGCAGCACCCACAGCTCGCCGCGCGCATCTTGATCCGGGTCGCACTCATCGCAGACCGCATTGGCGCAGTCAAAACACCCTGGTTTGATCTTCTTCATTTCACGATCTCTCTTGTTCCTTCGTTGTAATGCCTAACCGGCGCCGATGATCTTGTCGTTGGACGTCATGCCGCGTTCGTGGCCTCGAACACATGCCACACCAGCGCGCCGCCATCCATCTGGAACGTCGCAACGTACTCTCCGGGGTTCTGTGGCATCGGGTGGCCGGTGCCGTAAATCTCAAAAGTACGCCATTCCTTCGGCTGCGTCGGGTCCACCAGCGCCCACAGTTGCGGCTGGTCGCCCTGCATTTGCACGGTCAGCACCTTGGCGCCGGCCGGCATGTGCAGGTCGGTGCTGTCAGGTGTCAACGTCCACTTGTAAATCGTCGTCATCGCGTTCCTCGTTTCGTTCGTCAATCCACCAGCCGCCAAACGCTAGTTAGGCGTCATGCACACTCGCGGCAGTAGGCCAAGCGGCCCGCGTGCGTCAGCTCGTAGCCTTCCACGCGCACCGGGAACGGGCCGCCTGGCAGCGTGATTTCTGCCTTAAGCAGCAGCCCATCTGCAACCATCTTGTCGGCCAGCTCCGTTTGCTCGGTCTGCATCAAGTGAATGCCGCCTTTGCTAACCGCTGCGTCTATCTCGGCAGCGAAAGCCTTCTCCAGCAGCGCCAGCTCCCGCGTCCATTGGGCGGCGGTTCTTAAATCAGTCATTCCAGCTCCCCTAAAATGTCCCGCAGAAGATCGTCTGTCGCCGTCGGTGCGGGACTGGTTCGTTTTTTCTTGGCGGCCTTCATTTCTGCTTCTTCGAGCGGCTGGCCTTCTAGATCGTAGCGGATCACGTAGCGCTTGCCGTTAAGCTCGCAGCCTCCGTAGTGGCGGGCAATGCCCAGTTGCGAGTCGAGCCAGCCGTAGATGCGGTGTGGCATGGTCATTTCATTTCCCTCGCCTTCTTTTTGCAGCGGTGCTGCATAACTCGTCGTTAATCAATGCGTATCCATTTCTGCGGCTGGCTAAGCCTGGCCGCAGACTTTATCGCGTGCTGTTTCCTCCGGTGCTCCCGCGCCAGTTCTCGCGTCTCAAACCACCAAAGATAATTGTGTGATAGTGGGTTGCTGTTGCTGAGGTCGATCAAAACCCAGGCCACTCTTACTCTGTTTTTCATGGCAATCCTTTAATCGGCGCAATGAAACTGCTGCACTCGCCCGTTGCCCTGTCTATCGGCGGCGCAATCGTGACCTGCCATTGATGGTGCCCGGGTTCCCGTCTACGGCATAGCTGGCAGATTGCATGGTCCGTGCCCGGGCATCGGGCTGTATCGTAGGGCAGTGTCATTGATGCTCTTTCTACAATTTCGGTGGGTAAGGCATCCCAAGTCCCGGCCGGAGCTGATTCTCCGATTTCGGCGAGTGTTTCCCAGATCGGAGGAGCCGTCACCGAGTCATCCTTCTCCAGCGCCGCCCGCAGCGCATCGCGCTCTGCCTCCGCGCGTTCGGCGCGATCCCGCAGCCCGCTCCGCTCACGGTCGGCCGCTTCAAAGCACTGACGCATGGACGCCAGCTCTGCTCGCAGCGCACATACCACTTCCAACAGTGCGTCTTCCTGGATGGTCCAGTTAATCATCGTCCTCGCTCCGGCCACAGGCCTAACATCAGGTCAACCGGACGCCCTCCGGCATGGGTTCGCTTCGGCTACTCGGCGCGGGCGCCGGTTACCAAAACGTTAGGCGTCATCCAACTGCGACAAGCAGTCGTCCACATCAGTGCCTTCAATGTGGTCATAGGCCAGCACTGCCATGTTCCAACAGCCGACTTCCATCGGGTGATGCGCTTCGTAGAACCTGAAGCCATCCGGCACTTCGCAACCCTGCATCGCGTAGAACTGCCTTGCCAGTGCGTTGCAGTCGTCAACGATCTGTTGTTCCGTCTTCATTTTTCTTGCTCCGGCGCCAAGACGCCTAACTCCACGTTAACCGGACCCGCCACGGCGGGCTGCGTCGTCTCATTCATCGTCGCTCCTCTGCGCCGTGTCGGGCGCGGTTAACCTGGCGTTAGGCCTTCAATCCTGCGTCAATCAGCGCCACCGTCCGCTCTCGCCACTGCGGCAGCACGGGCTGGCCGGTGGCGGCCTCGCTTGTGTAGCCTTCGCGGGCAATCCTGAGCGCGGTTCGCATCTCGGCGGCGCGCTCCCTCAACTCGCTCCGCTCGCGGTCGGCTGCCTCAAAACACCGTCGCATTGACGCCAGCTCTACGGTGGCAGAGGCGACCAAGCGCAACAGTGCGACCCGATCTAAGAGCGGTTCGGAGATACCGCCCGGCCAGCCAAGGGCCGCAGAAAGCTCCGCGTCTTCTTCGCCGGTCCGGCTACTCATTGCGCCACTCCTCCACGGCCTTGATGGCAGCATTAGCAACATCTTCCGCGCTGGTATGCACCCACCACACCGGCAACATGCCGCCAGCGGCTGCCATCTCGGCGCGGAACCGCTTGATAATCCGTTTTTGTTTTGCCGTGTCCCGGAACGGCCGCCCGTTATCAATATCGAGCGTGGCCCTTGACGCCTTGAGAATCGCATCGACCATCGCTTGTTTCGCCAGCATGGCCGCCGCCTTAAAACTCGCGTTGTCGGGCTTTACGTCGTACTGATACCTTCTTCCGCCATCCGAGTACGCATAGACCATCCGCCACGTATTCACGGGCATAGTGTCTCTTTCGTACGTGCGCGAGTTCAGCACCGGCACATAGCGCCGGCCCACTTTTCGGTATAGGGTCTCGTTCATGTCTGCCCCCTAGAACGGTATATCGTCGGCCATGTCGGCCATGTTGGTTGCCGGAGGCGTTTTGACTTGCGGCCGCGCTTCCTTGGGCTTCACGGCGAGCGACATAAACGCTCCTCGCTCGCCCTTCTTAATCCACGCGCTCAGCCAGTATTCCTCGCCGTCTACCGTAATCGACCCTTTGTAATCGGGGTGCGAGTCTTTCTCTTTCTTGTCATTCTTGGACAAAATGCCGCTCATGTCTTTTTGTGGCTTCATCGCACTCGCTCCATTGCTCTGGCATTGGCCTGCTGGCTCCGCCATACCTCAATCAAAGCATCGGCTCTAGTCCGATGCCACCTCATCAACTCGTCCGCCTCGACTGCCTGCCTGTAGCCCTGCAGGGCGGTCCTGTAGTCCGGGTGTGCCTTGGCCTTTACATCGGCTGCCGCAGCACTCTCCCCGCCCTCAATAAGCGTTGCCGCGATCTTTGCCCTACACGCTCCGATCCACTCGCCCATGTACTCGCGTTCGGCCCTTGCTTGCGCTGCTTTGGTGGCGTTGTCGCGGAGCCAGTCAAGGGCTTTTTCGAGGGCTTCGTCGGTAATCATGGTGCCTTCTCTTGCTCTTTGATCCACGCCCGGATTTTTGACTGAGATTTAAGCGCCGCCCACACTGCGAGCTTTTCTTCCTGCTCTAAACCGGCAAGCGTCTCTTTCAGCGCATAGGACACGTCATCCCCGCGGAGGGAAACCTCGTACAGGTCGCACACTGCCGATACAACCTTAGACACCTTCACGGGGTCCGCGTCTAGGGCCGCTGGCATCGGTGAGTGTTTCGGCGCACTCGCCGCGGCAGCATTGCCGTCGTCGTCGTCACTCGGCACACCAAAGGCCGTTTGCAGGCTGTACCGCCTTGCGTAGGTGATTGCCGAGCCGTACCCCTGGGCATCCTGTTTTGATGCCGGGACAAACAGGGGGCCAGTGAGCATTGTTTCGCCGGACTCATGCACGATGATCGTCTCGACCGTCACCCCGTTTTGAGACTCGCGGAACGTCTGCACATACCCGATCCCATGCTTGGCCGCTGCGGGTTTGATCGCGGCAACAACCGATGCAAGGTCGGCGTATTTCGACCGGAAGTGCGGGTTTGTAGCGTCCTTGATTGCAACGCCGATTTCTGCCTGGGCTTTCACCAGCGCACTGCATAGCGCCTTCATCATTGCTTGTCCTTGGCTTGTTTCATGGCTTGCCTTGCCCTCCGAAACGTTTGCCGGATGTTCGTAGCAAACGATGGTTTATATCGGCCCACTTTCGGCCCCCAGGGGTGTATCTGTTTCTTCATCACGCCATCCCCCAAAGCACGTGGAGCACGTACAACAAAGCGGCAACGCCGGCCAGGAACAGGGCAACCGAGGCGCAGGCGAGTGCAACATCGGTGAGGCTTGCGACCTCCTCAGTCGTCGCGCTGGTTTCGGTCGGCCTATGAGTGTCGGTGCGGTAGCTCATTCGCTAGTCTCCTTGAGTTCTGTCGGCAGGTTTTCCTCTGCCACGTTTGCGACGGCCGCGTCGAACAGCTCGCACAGCTCGTCAAGCACAGGTTCCCAGTCTCCGTGCCGGTATGCGCCTGCGATAAGGCAGACCAGCCGGTCCTGGTCAGCGTTGCAGAAGTAGTCGGCGACTTGCAGCGCCGTAGACGGGCGCTGTGCTCGTAGTGCGTCGAGTACGAGAGTCGTCTGCCACGCCAGTTCGTCCGATCTGTACTTCGCGCGGACGGCGTCGTCTATCTTTAGTCGCTTTTCGACTGCCGGGTCAAGGTCGCCGTGGTCGGTCAGCTTCATGTCAGGCATCAACATCTGGCGCCTTGTATAGCGCCACCAATACAAGCTCGTTGGGTACGCCGTACTTGTGCGCCTTCTTGAACGCAGCGTATGCAGCAAGCGCTTCTTCTTCCGTGCTGAAACCGCAGTAACCATTGATGGTTTCTCGGTCATACCGTGGCCCGCATTCAGGCGACTTGCGCAGCAGCCCGTCCTCGCTCAGCTCCCGCCATTCGTATCGCTTTTCCATCGTCGCTCCTATCGGTTAATGCCTAAATGCCGCACAAGCCGAGACCCCTTCGGGGCGGCTTTGCTTTTCGTTGTCACTCCGCCGCTTCCATCAGCGCCTTGGCAATCGATACCGCTTCGGTTTTCGTCAGCACACCAGCAATTGAAGCGTTCGCCGCTTGCAGGCGGACCGAAAAAAACACCGAGTTTTTCCCGGACCCGGGCCAGTCTTCCCACGGGGTGGCAGTAATCGAGAGTTCAGTCGCGCTCACTTGGATCGAGTCATCGTTGCGCTGGAGCATCGGGGAGACAGTCATTTTTTCTCCGGCTTAACATTGGTACGTTGTTTGGCAATGGCAGTTTTTCGGGCCAGCATCAGGCGCAGCCGAATTTCATTGGCGGCGCAAAGCGTCCAGGCAATGTCTGACGCGACATGTTCGGCACGGCGGGCTTGGGGGCTCATTGTTCGCTCGCGTTCGGTTAGTGGGAGCATTAAACACGAACGTTATCCCGCTGTCAACAGTTATTTAATATAGGTCGGGTGTTGACAAGGCGCGCAGTCGGTGCTAAAAATGCGGCATGAACCCTCTCCAACGCGCAATCAAAGTTTGCGGCACACAGCAAAAGCTGGCCGATCTCATCGGCGGCATCCGGCAGTCGCATGTATCAATGTGGCTGCATCGGGGCAAAGTGCCGGCCGATTACTGCCCCACCATCGAGCGAGTGACCGGCGGTGCGGTGCGGTGCGAAGATCTCCGACCGGACGTAGAATGGTCGGTGCTGCGTCGCCTTACAAAGTCTCCTTCCCGGCCGATCCATGGCAACCGCGGCCGGTTTTAGCCCGCCCTGAGCGGGCTTTTTCTATTCTGTCAATCATATGAAAATGGCTGATTTACCCTCGCGCGTCGTTCGACCGTTGGGAGATTGGGACGACGAGGAATCGAACATTGATACCTCGGGCCTGACGCCGTTGCGGGCGCGCATACTGCATCTGGTTAGGCGTGGCGTTGACACGGCTATGCAGGTTTCGCGCGCTGCCGAATGCACACCCCAGGGCGCCCTTTATGCGCTAGAGGCGCTCCATCGTCTAGGCCACGTCGAGCGAGTATTCGACGGGCAGCCGAACCCCAAGGGGGGCCGGCCCGCGTGTAAATGGGTGGCTTTGTGAGCGTCAGCCGATGAACTTTGTCAAGCTGTACATCGGCGACTACCAGCGCGACACAGGGCACCTGTCGATTGCCGAGCACGGCGCTTACCTGCTGATGCTCCAGCACGCCTACGCGACAGAGAAGCCGCTTCCTACGGGCAAGGCGCTTCACAGGCTATTGCGGGCAGAATCCAAGGCGGACCGCGATGCGATTGACAGCGTAGTGCGTCAATTCTGGGCTGAGTCGGCAGCCGGATTGGTTAACGCTCGGGCCGACGAGGAAATCCGAAAGGCTGACCACCAGAGAACCGTGAACCGGGAAGTTGGAAAGCTTGGCGGGCGGCCGAGAAAAACCGAATCGGTTACCGAATCGCCCCCCGAACCGGAACCGAACGATAACCCTAGCCAGACACCAGACACCAGACACCAGACACCAGACAAGAACAAAGAGCAGAGAGCGCGCGGAACGCGCTTGCAGCTCTCTGCGTTGCCCGAGGATTGGCGGGCTTTCTGCGCAGCCGAGCGGACGGACTTGCAGGCCGACATGGTGTTCGTCCGCTTTGCCGACTACTGGCGTGCGCAGCCTGGGCAACGCGGGGTGCGCGTGGACTGGCTTGCGACTTGGCGAAATTGGGTCCGCAATGAGCGGGCGCCGGTTGCACGCGGGGCTGTTGCCCCGGTCTCGAAACAGGCCGCGCTCGAGGCGCGGAACGCCGAACATGCGCGCGAGTTTGCGCGCCGCATCATGGAGCAAGCACAAAATGCCGCTGCGACCGACGGACAGTGACACCTTTGCCGCCATGCTGTCGGCAGTTGCGGCAGTCTACGGGCGGGAGATCACGCCAGAGGTCACGGCGATCTACTGGGCTGCCTTGGCGCCCTACGACCTGGCCGCGGTGCGTCAAGCGTTCGACCGGCACGTCCGCAACCCCGACGCCGGGCAGTTTTTGCCCAAGCCGGCGGATCTCATCCGCATGCTGGGCGGGACAACGGCGGACAGCGCCATGCAAGCCTGGGTTAAGGTCGAGCGCGCCATCCGCCGCGTTGGCGGCCATGAATCGGTGGTGTTCGATGACGCGCTTATCCACCGCTGCATTGACGATATGGGCGGCTGGGTCAAGTTGTGCGACACGCTGGAGGCGGACTTGCCTTTTCGTGCCCGAGACTTTCAGGCCCTCTACCGTGGCTTTGCGATGCGACGGGAGCGGCCGGAGTACCCGCCGCGCCTTGTCGGGCGCTTTGAGGCCGGCAATCGGGTTGTGGGGCAGGCTGTAGCGCCTCCCGTTTTAATCGGTGACCCGGAGGCATGCCAGCGGGTTCTTGCGATTGGCCGCGAGGGATCGGGGCTTCGCATTACGCACGTGAGCGACTCGATGCGCGATTTGGCGTGCCACTAGACCTAAACGAGGGGTTAGGCATAAACCGTAGAGGACGCGATGAAAGTACGAGAACTGATTGAGTGGCTTGCGGCTTTTGAAGACCAAGACGCTGAAGTTGAAGTTGTGAAGCACAGCAGCGGAACCGGCTATTACGACCAGGGCGGCAACGCGCTGCAGGTGCGATTTGACCCTGAGAATTACACGACTTACAAAGACCTGCGCGGCAACCCGCATATCAAGCCAGATTCACCCTACTACAACGCCCGCACGCTGTTGCTGGGAGAAATTGATGGGTAACTAGCGTTAGGCCCCAAAGCGAAGGAACTAAGTATGGCAACATATTTTGCAATGGTGGACGCGGTGAACGAAGCGACAACCGACGATGAGCGCCAATATGCCGAGGCACGACTTTCCGGCTGGATAGAGTGCGCAAACGAACATGGTGTGGCGTGGAGCGGCACAGACGCTGACAGGTACACGATGCACAAGCATGGCGACAAGCCGATGTGCTGCGGGGTTTTGCTGCGCGAACTTGGGGCCTAACTAGAACTTGATGCGCGATTTGGTGTGCCACGAGACCTAAACGTAGAGCTAGGGCCGCGACATGGGAACAAAAGATCTGACGCACAAAGCTATTGCGCGCGCACTCGCCAACGGTGAGCCGGTGACGACGACGCTGCCGCCGATGTACCCGGACGAACTGAGATTCGTGGACGACGACATCCGCGAAGCGTTTAAAGGCTGCGCATACCCGCAGGGCCTGCCGACGCAGACGCAGGCGGCGCGAAACATGCGTGAACTTCGAGAAAGCGTGGACAGCATGCGTCGCCTCTTGGCCGAGGCGCTGAGCGAGCTAAAGCGTAGGGCCTAACTAGAGTTAGGCAGCAGTTAAGCGTAGGAGTAAACGATGAGCGGAGAAGGTGAGGTTTTTTGGCATGGTCGAGCACTGCGCGCGGAGGCTCGAGCACTGCGCGCCGAGGACAAGCTAGCCCAGCTTGGCCGTATGCTGGACGGGCACCGGGAAAAAAATTACCCGATGCCGACATACTCCGAACTTATGCGGCTGCTCGAGGCGTGATCGAATGTCCAGCTTGTGCGTTGCAACGTGGCGAATACCGGCTGACCTGCATACCGTGCTGCCTGCGGCTGCTCAAAAGTGCCCCACGGCATCACCAGAAGGCCATGGCAGCCGCGATAGAGATGGAGTGCGGCCGGGAGCACTTGGAGGATGTCCGGAGGGCGTATGCGGCTACCTTGAAGGCGAGGAGCGACGGATCGCCTACCGGATGACGGATTGGCGGTTTAGCTGGGAGATGAAGATCGCCTTCGTCGACACGCGCTATCTCGATCGCCTACCGATGACGAATTGGCGGTTTAGCTGGGAGGGTGGGGAGTGAGGGTCGAGCAAATAGGCGATGCGACGCTGTACTTGGGCGATTGCCTGGAGATATTGCCGACGCTGCCGAAGGTGGACGCGGTGATTACTGATCCGCCGTATGCGGTTAGCGTTGCAGGAAGCGTGCGGCGCGGTATGCCAGGAAAAGGTGTGCGAAGGCTTGATTTTTTTCCCGGCGACGACGATTGGACGGGAATGAATGCTCGCGTTGCGGTGGCTATGGACCTGTGCATCAAAAAACGCCCGCTTTCGTTTGCGGCATGGTGCGGGCACCGTCAAATCGGTCTGATTGTTGATTCCCTTGAGGCAGCCGGATATTCGACTCGTCTTATTTTCTGGCGCAAGAAGTTCCCGCCGCCCGCAGGGCCTGGGGCTGGATTTTCAAGCGCCGTCGAATGCTCCGTTTATGGCTATCTTCCGGGCCGCCCGTGGAACGGCGGCCAATACGAGGCGAACATCTTTGATTGCGACAGCTACAGGCACGGGCAACCTGGCAAGGAAGATCACCCGACACAAAAGCCGATGGCGTTGATGGGGTGGCAGATCAAGACCATCACGGCGCCAGACTCGGCGGTGCTTGATTGCTTCATGGGCAGCGGCACCACCGGTGTCGCGTGCGCGCAGTTAGGCCGCAAGTTCATCGGGATCGAGATCGAACCCAAGTATTTCGACATTGCCTGCCGCCGCATCGAACAGGCCTATGCGCAGGGCAAGTTGTTTCAAGAGCCCGCCCCGAAATCCGAACAGGTGCCAATGTGGGTCTAATCAAGATCACCACTGCTGACGCCGCACTGTCTAAGTGCGTCCGGGAACGAAGTGCCTGGACCTGCGACCGATGCGGAGCAAAGCACTTAGAGAACAGCGCCGGCCTACACGCTGCCCATTGGCACAGCCGGGGAAACTGGTTTACGCGGTTCGACTCGGCCAACCTGCTGGCCTTGTGTTACGGTTGCCACAGTTTCACGGCGCGGGAGCGGGACGAGCACCGAAAAACAATGCTCAGGTACATCACCGAGATCGAGTTGGACCGACTGGCATACGACCGCAACCGACCAGCTTACGGGATCAAGAAGCGGGTGGCAGAGATCGCAAAGCACTACCGGGGCGAGCTGGCTAAGATGCAGCGGCAGCGAGCCGATGGCGTGACTGGCCGTCTGGAGTTCGAGGGGTGGAGACCGTAATGAGGCAGGACGTGGACTACGTGCATGTAGACCCTGCCCTGGACTACCGTTTAAGGGAGTGGGGACGGTGGGCACGGCAGCGGCACTGGATGTCCGCATGCAGGTCAATCGAGGGGCGGTATAGGCCTGAGGCCGGGGAAGTCTGGGAGCGCGACCCAAAGCCTTTGCCGGTCGATGCGCTCGACGCTTGGCGGGTAGAGTGTGCTTGGAGAACGGGGCTGCCGTACCTCGAGCGGATGATCCTTCGGGGCTACTTTGTCATTGGTCCGCGCGGCTCGCTGGGTTCGCAAGGTTGGAAATCTCACGTCAACGCAATCTGCCGCAAGCACGGCATAAGGCGGGCTGACTGGAGCCGGATGGTTAGCGCGGCTGCGAATAGGCTGGGGAATCAGTTGACATCGGCCGGAATCGGGGTTACTGTCGAGCTTAGTAATTCCCCCGCACGGGACGTTGTGCGTGACGCTGACCGCCGCTTGGCGGTTTCGGCGTCCGCGTGAAATCCCTAAAGCCACGTGTTGCGCCGCTCGACTTGCGTCGGGTGCGGCCGCTGACGGTGCGCGATCAACGCAATCTCAGTAGCGCTGCCTGGCAGCGGACCCGCTTGCGGATACTGCGCGAGGCCAATGGCGTTTGCCAGTGCGCGCAGTGCAAGGCGACCGGCCAACTCAGGCCGGCCCATGAAGTCGATCACATAGTCCCCGTGTGGGCAGGCGGCGGAGAAGGCGACGCGAACCTACAGGCGATTAACCGCGAGTGCCACAAGGCCAAGACCTCAGCAGAGGCAGCGCGTAGGCAGGGGAGGGGTGGGTCAAATCTCTAAAGTGCCCGTCTGTATAGACCGCGTATCCCCCCACGCGCGGATTAAATCCCGGCTCAGCTTTTTCAAAAAGGGCGCAAATGGCAGGAGTTAAAGGTAGAAGCGGAGGCGCGCGCCCAAATGCGGGACGCAAGCCCAAGCCTCCCGCGTTCGCGGAAGGGAAAGACGCGGTGGAGTTTTTGGGCCAAGTTATGCAAGGTCTCATCGACCCGTCGCCCGCCCAGTTGGAAGCTGCCAAGGCGCTGGTTAGGCTCGTTGCAGACGACGGCAAGAAGGCGCAACGCCGGCAGGCGGCCGAAAAGGTCAGTGCTGGCAAGTTCAGCGCTGCCGAGCCGCCGCGATTGGTTGTCAACAACGGGTGAATTGGTCTACGTCGTGCCCGGGCTGGCCTGAGCGACTGGTCCGGAAAGAGTCAATAATCCCGCCCCCGCTTTTCCCTGGCGAGGCTGCTGCCGCGCTGGCGGTTTTTGACGAGCTGCGCATTGTTGACGCCCCCGGGTCGCCGACGATGCGGGAAGCGTGTCGGCCGTGGCTGCGCGACTTTGCCGGCTCGATCTTCGGGGCTTACGACGGCGACACCGGGCGCAGGCTGATTACCGAGTTCTTCTTGCTTATCTCGAAGAAGAACGCAAAGAGCACCGGAGCGGCGGCAATCATGCTGACCGCGCTAATTCGCAACTGGCGCAAGTCTGGCGAGTTCGGGATTTTGGCCCCGACCATCGAGATTGCGAATAACAGCTTCTGGCCTGCGCGAGATATGGTCCGCGCAGACGACGAGTTGCGCGAGTTGATCCATGTGCAAGAGCACACCCGCACGCTCACGCATCGCGTGACCGGCGCCACGCTCAAGGTCGTTGCGGCAGATAACGAGGCTGTGGGCGGCAAGAAGTGGATAGGCACCTTGATTGACGAGGTGTGGCTATTCGGCAAGCGCCCGAATGCCGAGAACATGCTCCGCGAAGCTATCGGCGGGCTGGCAAGCCGGCCCGAGGGCTTTGTAATCTACCTGTCTACGCAGTCGGATGATCCGCCGGCGGGCGTTTTTCGGCAGAAGCTGCACTACGCACGAGGGGTGCGCGAGGGTCGCATCGACGACAAGCATTTTCTGCCCGTGCTCTATGAGTTCCCGCCCGCTTTGCTTGACGACAAGGCGGAGCGAGACCCGAATAACTTTTACGTAACGAACCCCAACCTTGGGGCGTCTGTAGACCTGCATTTTCTGACGCGCGAGCTTGCGAAGGCCGAAGAGTCCGGCGAGGAATCGCTACGAGGTTTTCTCGCAAAGCACTTGAACGTAGAGATTGGCCTGGCCCTCCAGTCTGACCGCTGGGCCGGTGCCGACTACTGGCAGCGGCAGGGCCGTCCTGGGCTGACGCTCTCGCACGTGCTCGAGCGCAGCGAGGTGCTGACGGTCGGGATTGACGGCGGCGGATTGGATGACTTGCTCGGCCTGGCCGTCCTTGGGCGCGACGCACAAACGCGCGAATGGCTCCTATGGACGCACGCATGGGCGCATCCGTCTGTCATGGAGAGGCGGAAGTCGGAAGCCGCGCGCCTCAGAGACTTTGCTAAAGACCTAGACCTCTCGATTGTCGAGACCATCGGCGATGACGTGCTCGCCGTCGCGGAGATTGTCGCCATCGTCAACGACTCCGGGAAGATGGACAAGATCGGCGTTGACCCTGCTGGCATTGGCGCAATCGTTGACGCGATTGTCGAGGCGGGCGTCGAGCAGGATCGGATAGTGGGTATTTCCCAAGGCTGGAAGATGGTCGGGGCGATAAAAACCACAGAGAGAAAGCTAGCCGAGGGCTCCTTGCTACACGGTGCGCAGCCGATGATGGCGTGGTGTGTCGGTAACGCTCGGGTCGAGCCCAAGGGCAACGCTATTGCAATCACGAAGCAGGCCGCAGGATCGACAAAGATCGATCCGCTGATGGCCGCATTCAACGCCGTCTCACTGATGGGGTTAAACCCACAAGGCGCGGCGGACTTCAACTCCATCATCTACTCGCCGATCAGTGCATGAGCTTTCTAACGTCTTTTTCGCGCTGGCTTGGGCGCAGCGCAGTGCTGGCCGATCGCACTGGCGATCAGCTTGTACTGCCTTCGTCCACCATCGTCGAGAACACGCAGACGCTCGGGCCTGACAGTGCGCTACAGCTCGCCACGCTGTACCGCTGCGTTGACCTACTAAGTAAGACCGTCGCCACGCTCCCGTTGTTTGTCTATGACCGCGATGCGGCCGGTCAGAAAATCCTCGCCAGAGGGACAACGCTTTGGCAGTTATTGCACGATGCCCCGAATGGCCGCATGACGCCCTCAGAATTTTGGGGCGCCATGATGCTGAACCTGATGTTGCGCGGGAATGCTTACGCGCGGGTGGCGCGCAATGGCCGTGGTGATCCGATAGCGCTTTGGCCGCTGTCGTCAGACCAGATCGTGCCTTATGTCGATCCTGAAACGGGCGACTTGTTCTACGAATACCAGCGCGAGACTGAGCGGCTGCTATTGCCGGGAGCAGAAGTCCTGCACATCAAGGACACCGGCAACGGCATGGTGGGGCTGTCGCGCATCGACTTCATGCGCGCGAGTGTGAACGAGGCGGCGCGCGCGCAGGCGCAGGCGACGCGCCTGTTTGCGAATGGCAACAAGCCCACCGGCCTTTTGATGGTGCCCGCCAAGTTGAGCGACGAACAGCGCGCGCGACTGCGTGCCAACTTTGGGGACATTGCGAGCGGCACTGAGTCGCGTTTGTTTGTCCTCGAAGCAGACATGAAGTATCAGGCGATCAGCCTTTCACCGCAGGACGTTGAACTGTTAGAGACGCGCCGTTTCACGGTGGAGGAAATTTGTCGCTGGTTCGGCGTGCCGCCTGTACTTGTCGGGCAAAGCAACGTAACCACCTGGGGAAGCGGCATCGAGCAAATCCTCGATGGCTTCTACAAGCTGACTGTTCGGCCCCTGCTGAGCATGATCGAACAAGCCATCTCGCGCCGCGTGCTGACTGCTTCTCAGCGTGCCAGCTACACCGTCGAATTCAGCTTTGACGCGCTCCTGCGCGCAAGCCTGAAAGACCGCATGGACATCTACGCGAAGGCCGTACAAAACGGCGTCATGACGCGCAACGAAGCGCGCCAGCTTGAAAACCTACCGCCCGTCGATGGCGGGCAGCTTGCAACTGCACAGATCAATCTAGCCCCGCTGCCGATGCTGGGCCAAGTTCAAGGAGCGGCCGATGCTGCACAAGACCCTATCGCTCAGTGACGCGGCCGTGAAGTTTTCGGACGATGGTGCCGCCACGTTTTCGGGCTACGCCTCCGTCTTTGGGGGCGTCGATTCTTACGGCGACACCATCATCCGTGGCGCGTATGACTACACGCTAAGGACGCACGGCAAGCCCAAGATGTTTGTCAATCACGACTCGATGGGCCTGCCCATTGGCAAGTGGGCGGTGGTCAAAGAAGACGATCACGGCTTACTTGTGCAGGGCGAATTCACGCCCGGCATGGCTCGCGCAGACGAGACGCGCGCCGCGCTGAAGCACGGCACGGTAGATGGCCTGTCGATTGGCTATCTGCTCAAGAAGGGCGATTACGAAGAAATGGAAGACGGCAAACGCATGATTAAGCGCGTCAGCCGCCTCTTTGAGGTGTCTGTAGTGACGTTTCCTGCCGACGAAGCTGCGCGGGTTGACCTCGGCAGCGTCAAAAGTGACGAGATTGAAGGTATCGAGACGGTGCGAGATTTTGAGTACTTCCTGCGGGATGCAGGCGGGCTCAGCAAAGGGCTGGCGCAAGCGCTCGTCGGCCGCGCGAGAGTGTTGTTTGGGACGGGGGAACCGGGCCTAAGCGGTACACAAGCGAAAGCTGCGCAAGAAGTACAGGCCATTTTGGATCGTATGCAATCCACGCTTCAAGTGCGCCTTATTCCGTAACTCATCCTGGAAGGAAAAGAAAATGGACCTCTCTGACATCATGAAGGGCGTCGGCGCCCTCGAAGCCAAGCTCAATGCCTACGCTGAGAAAGCCGAGCAAGAGATCAAGGCCGCCGGCTCTGTCTCCGTCGAAACCAAGGGCGCAATCGCTGCGCTCGGCACGCAACAGCGCGAGATTGCAGATCGCTTGCTCGCGCTGGAGCAAAAGCAAGGCGCGCCGCGCGAAGGTGACGCGCCGCAGACGATGGGTAGCCAGTTCATCGGCGCCGATCAGTACAAGGCCTTTGTCGGCGGCCAAGTGCGCACCGTGCGCATCGAGTTGAAAAACACCACGACCGGCAGTGACACGACTGTGGCTCCTGACCGTCGCGTTGGAGTGACTAGCGGTGCATTCCGCCGGTTTATGGTTGAGTCTGCAATGAACGCGCTGCCCACCACGAGCAACGCGGTCGAGTTCACGCGCGAAGCCACGTTTGTAAACAACGCGGCGGAGACGGCGGAAAGCAACGCGAAGCCGGAAACGGATATCACGTTTAACTTGCAAACCGCCCCGGTACGCACCATCGCTCACTGGACTCGCATCAGCCGTCAGCTTGCTGCGGATGCTCCCGCGGTCGCCGCCTACATCAACACCCGCATGCGTTATGGCGTTGATCTTCGCGTCGAGAATCAGCTCATCAACGGCAACGGCGCGGGCGCAAACCTGTCGGGCATTTTTAATACCGGCAACTTCACGCCGCACGGCTACACCGCCGCCAACATGACCGCCTGGGTCGGCAGCCCACAACGCTTTGACTTGATCCGCCGGGTCATCGGCGATCTTCAAGGCGCGGACTACCCGCCGAATGCAATCCTGCTGAACCCCACCGACTGGGCCGTCATTGAGGCCCTCAAGGACACGCAGGCTCGCTATCTGCTCGGCAATCCGGGTGGGGCAGCTGCGCCTGCAATCTGGGGCATCCCGGTGATCCCGACAAGCGCAGTCACTGCCGACACGTTCCTCGTCGGTGCGCTGGACATGGCCGCCACCATTTTCAATCGGGATGGTGTGGCCGTGGCGCTGTCGGAAGAAGACGCCAGCAACTTCACGACCAACCTCGTCACCATCCGCGCAGAGCGTCGCTTGGCACTCGGTATCGAGCGTCCTGCGGCATTGCGTGGCGGTGATCTGACCCCGGCCTAATCGGCTAACGCAGCGGAGCACATCAATGGAGCGCATCAAGTTCACCTCTACCTGCTACAGCACCCAGTTTGGGACGTTGACCGCGGGTGATCTGCTCACGTGCTCCGCTGCGCATGCCGCGCATTTTGTTGATGAATTGAAAATCGCAGATCGCGTAGCGCTGCCGGTCCCGGCGGACGTTGCGCCACCAGAAGCGCCGGTTCGCCGCCGCAAGCAATCCTGATTGAGGTTCAAATGGACCAGTTCTTCGCAAACGGCCGTCAGGGCCTCGGTACCGGCCTCATCGATCTCGACACGGCCGTCATCCGCGCTGCGCTGCTGCGCGGCTACACCTACAACAGCGCGCACGCGTTCGTCTCTGACGTGACCGGTGCCGGCGGCACGCTGGTCAGCACCGTCAACCTGGCCAGCGTCACGTTCTCGGACGGCGTTCTCGACGCGAACGACGCCACATTTACCGCCGTGGCTGCCGGCGCGGCTGTGCCAGCGATCCTGCTGTTTCAGGCCAGCGCCGTCACGGGCGGGGTCGATGTTGCGGCCACCGCCCAGCGCCTGGTCGCCATTCTCGACGGTCGATTCCGCTTCACCGTCGCAGCCGCGGCCGCAGGCGCAGCCGTTACTGTCACGGTCGAAGCGCTGCAGCTCGGCATCGCCAATGGTGCGGTCGCGACGCTGATCTCGGGAACCGGCCCCGCCACGATCACGCTGTCCGCCGCCGCATCGGCTGGCGCGCGGTCGCTGACCGTCTCTGCGCTGTCCTCCGGCGTCTCGGCCGACGCCGTGTACGAGGTCGCATACACCGGTAGCAACCTGCCCATCACGCCCAACGGCGGCGACATCGCGGCAGCGTGGAGCAACGGCGCCAACCGCATTTTGAGGATCTGAGGCGATGGCCGACAACGTCATCCTGCCAGGGACCGACGAGCCGGTCGCGACCGACGACATCGGCACGGCTCCGAACAACGCGCACTATCAGCGCGTCAAGCTGAGCGACGGCCTAGCCGACAGCACTGTGCACGCGCGTGTACTGGCGACCAATGCCGATGCCGGCACGGCTGGGCTTGTGGTGCGTAACACGCCACAGGACACGTGGAGCGTGTCTTTCACGCGCGCCAGCGCAGCGGGGCTTAATGCGCCCGGCATGACCCAGCGCCGTCTTGGCACAGGCATAACCGTCACTCAGTCGAACGGCAATCTGGTCGTCGGCGGCGGCACAACAGCTAACTCCGAATTCCTCGCGCGCTCTGATCGCTCATTCAATGGGGCGCTCATCCACCGGCATCAGTTGATTGCCTCGCAGCGCATTGCCAACACCAACTTCGCGGTGCTGCTGGCGGACATGTTCGCCGAGGGCGCGTCATGCACGATCAACAGCGCCACAAGCATCAGCGTCACCGTGACCGCGCACGGACTGACTGCCGACAACGTGGGCCAGTCAATGTTCGTGGGTGCGATCACTGGCGCAAACGGTGTTCCCGGGCGCTACGCGATTGCCTCAATCCCCAACGTTGACACGATTAACTTCACAGTGGCTGGCTGGCCCGCGTCGGGATCGTGTACGGTTGATCTTTTCGGTTGGAGTTATATCCGATGGCTCTACACGGGCACCACTGCGACGGCCGCGTCGGTTGACGCGCAGCGCTACGGGTACGCATCGGGCGACACCAGCGCGACGATCAATACGACCGCATCGCCCGGACACATGGCGCAGACGCAGATCGACGGTCGGAGCATCTATTTTGGTGATGCGCTAATCGCGTCAGCCACGGCGCCAGCGGTCACGAATCGCGCGCACAGATGGGCGAACATCCCGGATCAAGAAGTCGAGCTGTACGTGTATTTGTGGTGCTTCAACGGCACAGCCAACCCGGCCAGCAACACAAACTGGACCCTGGGGTTTGCCTCCGTCGAAGACACGGTCAACCTGCCGGTGTACCTGGCCGGCGCGCGGCAGATGGGCGCCAGCACGCCGATCCCAGTCGCGCTGACCGTTGCGGGTCCGACTCAACCTGTGTCTGGCACGCTCACCGCCAACATCGGCACTGGTTCGATTGCGGCGGGGACAAACGCCATCGGCGATTTCGGCGTTCAGTACCGCGGCAGCTCGACGGGTGCGGCCACGCCAGTCAATCTCAACTGCCCGGCCACGCCGGCGGCGCAGGCGCTCAAGGGTTCGGCTGGCCGCTTTCTCAAGGTCTACGGCGTCAACGCAAACGCGGCCACTGACCGCTTCCTTAAGGTGTTCAACACTGCGGCCGGTTCCGTCGTCATGGGCACCACGTCGGCAGTGCTTGACATCATGCTGCCGCACAACAGGGCCGTGGTCGACATCTCCATGGGCGAGGGCGGCATTGGGTTCGGCACTGCGATGAGTGTGGCGATCACCGGCGCGCGCGGCCTCACTGACAACACCGGAGTCACGCTCAACGACGTGACCGGCTTTGTGACTTACGCATAGGAGCATCACCATGGCAACCAAACCAGTCACCATCGAAGTCTACGTGCGCGACGACGAGCACGGCACCACCGGCGGCACGCCGTTCGGCATCCTCAACGTCGAGAGCGCGCAAGGCTCGACCGACGACGAGGGCGTCACCGTGGTCATCGGCAACGGCTACCTGCCAAACGTCGCCGTGGTGGCGCCGGCAGACATCAAGGTCACCGTGCATCAGCCGTCGGTGTTCAACCAGCCGGCCGAGCTCGTCAGCCGCGTCGACGACGCCGTCGAAAACACTAGCACGCTGACATTCAATTTGGCGCCGTAACCTATGCTGCTGCTGCTCTTCAATCAGGCAGCGGCAGGCGTTTCCGTCAACCTCGGCGGCGTTGCCGAGCCCGCGCTTGCCGGCGGCGTGGCGGTCACGCCCGGCACCGCCTCGGTGGCGCTGGGTGGTGTTCGCGAGATCGAGCTGGCCGGCGGGCTGGTCGCATCGGTTGCGGGCGTCGCGCTCTCCGTCGGAGGCGTAGCTGAGGCTGACCGCATCGGCGGCCTCGCGGTCGCGCCGGGCGCGGTCATGCTCGAGGTGGGCGGCGCGCGTGAGGTTGAACGTGCGGGCGGACTTGGCATCCAGCCGGGCGCTGCCACCGTTGCGCCGGGCGGGTATGCGGAGTTGCCCGGCATCGGCGGCATTGCCGTCAACGCCGGCGCGGTCACCGTTGCGCTCGGCGGGCTGCGCGAGATCGAGCTGGCCGGCGGCCTGGGTGTTGAGCTGCTTCCGGATGGCGCGGTTCGCCTCGGCGGGGTGCGCGAGATTGAAGGCCCCGGCGGAGTCGCCGTGTTTGCCTACGTGATGCCGCCCGCGGGTGGAGGTGGTCAACCGCGCGCCGAGCTGAGCCGCCGGCCCGCGCAGGCCAACACCGCGCGCCCCGCGCAACGCAACACCCGCCGCTCTTGAGCGGCTGAACATCAAGGACACGCATGGGACTCATCCGCACCGGAAACCCGGCCGCAGAGCCCGTCACGCTGGCAGAGGCCAAGGCGCATCTGCGGGTTGACTCATCCGACGAAGACGCGCTGATCGCCGCCATGATCTCCGCCGCCCGCGAGGCCGCCGAGCACGAGACCGGCCGCACCTTCGTTAGCACGCCGTGGCGACTCACGCTAGATCAGTTTCCCACCAGCATCGCACTGCCCATGCCCCGCGTGACCGCGGTCACGCAGATCCATTACGTGGACGGCGATGGCATCACGCAGGCACTTAACCCGGCCGGCTACCAGCTCATCGCTGACAGCGAGTACGAGGCGTGGATCGAGCCGGCCTACGGCTACAGTTGGCCCTCCGTGCGTGCCCAGGCCGAAGCGGTGCGCGTGACCTACATTGCAGGCTGGTCCAACGCAGCCGCCGTGCCTGCGGCAATCAAGGCGCGGATGCTCCTGGCTATCGGAGACATGTACGCCAACAGAGAGGCCAGCGCAGACAAGCCGGCCATGTCGCACGGGTTTGTCTCTGGCTTGCTCGATCCCTATCGGGTGTGGGGCGTATGAGAGCAGGCAAGCTGGACCAGCGCGTCACCATTGAGCAGCCGGTAGAAGTGCGTGACGCAGACTACGGGACAATGGTCAAAACGTGGTCGCCTGTGGCAACCGTATGGGCAGCGGTAGAGCCGCTGTCAGGCCGCGAATTTTTTCTCAATCAAGAGCAGCAGAGCGAGTTGACTACGCGCATTCGCATCCGCTACAGCAGCCTTGTAGCTGGCATCACCCCAAAGATGCGGATCAATTTCGGCGGCCGAATGCTGCAAATCACCGCTGTCATGAACTTGCTGCAGGCAGACGACGAGCTACAGATTATGTGTGCTGAGTGGCGCACAACATAATGGCAACCAATGGCCGTACAGCTAAACATTAAACTTCAGGGCTTTGATGTTCTGAAGCAACGGCTTTCCGCGCTCCCCGAAAGGCTACGCCGCAACATTATGCGCGGAGGCATGCGGGCGGCGGTTGCTGTCATTCGTGGCGTTGCGCGCAATCTTGCTCCGCTTGGCCGTACCGGAAATCTGCGCCGATCTATACGGGTGAGTACCCGAGCGTTTAGAAACGGCCGGATAGAGGGCACAGTCAAAGCAGGCGGCAAGCTCGCGTACTACGCCAACATCGTCGAGGGCGGCGCAAAGCCACACCAAATCAGCGTCACTCGGGCAGCCAAGGCGCTCAACCTGGGCGGCCGCGTGTTAGTCAAAAAGGTACAGCACCCAGGATTCCAAGGCCGTCGTTTTATGGAGCGCGCGGCCAATCAATCTGAGGCCGCCGCAAGTAATGCGTTTGCCCAATACGTCAACAACCGCGTTGACTTGTTTCTAACTGCGGGCCGAGAACGCTAATGCGCGCAGAACGTGCAATCAAAGCCTTACTCGATGCCGACGGCGCCGTTACCGCCATCGTGGGCAGCGGTGCAGCCGCGCGCATCTACGGCGGCGCCGCGCCGCAAGAGGCTGCGGCACCGCTCATTGTCTACACAAAGCAAAGTGCAGAGCGTGAACCAGTTCTAGATCAGGTAGCAACTCGTCGAGTAGATGGGCTTATTGACGTGCTCATCGTCGCGCGCACTTACACCCAACTAAAGACTCTAAGCGAAGCCGTGCGCGTAGCTCTTAACGGCAAGAAAGGAACCTTTGGCGGAACCACGGTACTTGATATCGTGATCGAGTCAGAAGGAAGCGACCAGTTCGAGCCGCAGCTAGACGAGTTCGGACAGGTTTGGACGTACCGTGTCATGCACACCGAGTAACCGCAACACCAGGAGAAAACATGCCTCGCATCATCGTTAACGGAAGCGTCCCTTCCATCGCCGCGACCTTCCGCACTGCTGCCAATATCACTGGCATTAGCAACGCTGCCAACGCAGTCGTTACGCTCGCCGTCGGCCACGGAACCGCGCAAGGCGACTTTGTGGAAATCCTTAGCTCCGGCTGGAGTCGTCTGGCCGGCCGCGTTTTTAGGGTCAGCGCAGTAGCGACTAATGACGTTACGCTTGAGGGCTGCGACACTAGCAACACAACCACGTTTCCAGCAGGACAGGGCGCCGGCACGCTGCGCGCCGTTCTTACTTGGACCGATCTTCAGCAGATCAACGAACTCAGTGTGACCGGCGGGGAGCAACAATTCCAAGATGGGCAGTACATTGATAACCCCTTGCAATTTCGCTTCCCCACAAACCAGACGCCCATTGATGTGAGCTTCACTGTAGACGACGACCAGTCAATGACTTTTTGGACTCAGGTGCGTTCGGCTGCTGACTCTTTGGCAAATCGCCCTCTTCGCATCCGTGACGCCGTAGGCATCCCGCGCGCTGTGGGTACTGGTGTGTGGAGCTTCAGCGCGGCGCCGGCCTTTGCGGTTAATCAGGTTCTAAAACGGACTATTAACGTCGCGCTCTCCGCTAGGTTCACGGAGTATCAATCCTAATGAGCGAGATTGAACGACTGATTGCAGCCGCCAACAAGGCGCGGGAATTTTCTTTTGCATTGGGTCCGCGCGCACAAATTGTGCTTCGCGTGCCAACGGCCTATGAGTTGGAAATCGCGTCGGCTGGGCGGGTTACTGGTGACACTGGAGCCGTTCAGTTTTTCCGGGGGCTGCTTGAACAATGCGTAGTCGGCTGGTCGGGCATCGTAGAGGCCGACTTGATCCCCGACCTGCCCAAAGAACCTTCGCCCGAAGTGACGTTCGACCGTGCTCTAGTGCCATTGCTTTTGGACACTAACCCGGTTGAGGCGGTATCAATGCGTGATGCCCTGCTTGATCGCCTGTCTAAACGTGCGGCCCGCATAGAGGCCGCCAAAAAAAACTAGACGCGCGCCTGGTTTGGGAGCGGGGCCAGGCGCATCAAGGTCAGATTGTTTCAGCGGGCCTGTCAAGTCTTGCTAGCTCAGCGATGCCATTACTCACGGCCGATACGCACGCTGTATATCATGCGTGGCGATGGTGCGGCGGATGGTTGCCAGAGCGGATGCCGTTATATTTGGCGCTTCATCCGGTCGATGATCCGTTACTGCTTTGGGAGTTGTTGCAATACGTGCGCGATCAACTAACGTCCAAACAGCATGACAAATAAAACTACCATCGTAGTCACGGCCGAAGACCGTGCGTCGGCCGTATTTCGTGGCGTGCGTGGTAGCGTTGAATCCGCCGCAGCGTCATTCGCTTCGTTTGGCGCTGCCTTTGCTGGCCTTGGCGGCGGCGCCGCTTTGGCTGGTTTACGTTCGCTGGTGTCGTCTATTGACGACCTTGACGAGGCCGCGCAAGGACTTGGCCTTACTGCTGTTCAGCTATCCAATTTACAGCAGGCGGCGCGCGAGTCTGGCGTTAGCGCTGAGCAGTTCGGCACCGCCATTACCCGGCTTAATGTTCGTCTGGGTGAGGCCGCAAGCGGGAACGAAGAGGCGGCGCAGCTTTTCAAGGCCTTTGGCGTTGCTGTCAAAACGGCCGGCGGTTCTATCCGCCCAGTCGATGACGTGCTGCGCGATCTCGCCGGCCGGTTTAGTCAGCTAGAAGACGGTCCGGCAAAGGCTGCGCTGGCCGTTGACTTGTTTGGCCGAAGTGGTGCGAAGTTAATCCCGCTACTCAATCAAGGCGCCGATGGGTTAGAGCGGTTTAGTGGTCTGACTAAGGACACCGTGACCGAAGCAGCCAAACTGCAAAAAGAGTTTGACGAGCTCGGCGCTACATTTGAACGGTTTAAGAACACCCTTGCGGGCGGGGTGTTGCCAGTCCTTAACGATACGATAGATGTCATTCGCCGACTCGACTTTGGCCGCGCGTTTAGCCAAATTTTGCCAGGCCGTATCCTCCAAGACCTTAACAATCAGGTGCAAGAGGCTGCGGCCAGGCAACGTCAATTGCGCGAGGCGCTGGCTTTGGGTGCGGGCCAGTACAGCAACGAAGGCCGCGCCGCATTGCAAAGTGCTGATGGCGTCCTTGTAAACGCAAGGGCCAAGCGAGAAAACACTCGAGCCACGCGAGAAAACAAAGACGCCAACAAGGAATTATTTGACCAGTACGAGAAAGACATTGCAGTCCTGCGTGAGCGTTTTAGGCTGGAGCAGGACATCGCCCGAATCGTAAGCGAGCGCGAACGCC
>Ga0209972_10000715_pt1 | contig 32611 bp, 31 predicted proteins | sample NOAtaG_7_FD_187302 | JGI IMG/M metagenome (GOLD analysis project Ga0209972, IMG submission 187302) | Freshwater lake microbial communities from Lake Erie, under a cyanobacterial bloom - NOAA_Erie_Diel1S_2200h metaG (SPAdes) (version 2) | ecosystem: Environmental > Aquatic > Freshwater > Lake ...
ATGATAATTTCACCATTAGCAGGGCGTAACAAGTTTTTAGTTGCAACCATTAAATCTCGGGCTTCTTCCTGACCTTTTACAGTAATTGGAAGGTGAACAGCCATTTGATCTCCATCGAAATCTGCGTTAAAAGCAGGACAAACTAATGGGTGCAACCGAATTGCCTTTCCTTCAACAAGAACAGGTTGGAATGCCAAGAAACCAAGTCTGTGCAAAGTAGGAGCACGGTTTAGAAGAACATGCTTATCTTTAATAACTTCATCTAAAATATCGTAAACTAAAGGCTTTCTGCTTTCAATCAATCTTCTGGCAGAGTGAACATTGTAGGCTGAACCTTCGTCCACCATTAAACCTAATTCAGATTTTTGGATAATTTTACCAATCATGAATGGTTTGAATAATTCCAAAGCCATTTCCTTAGGTAAACCACATTGATTCAACTTCAAAGAAGGACCAACAATAATTACTGAACGACCTGAATAATCTACCCTTTTTCCAAGAAGGTTCTGTCTGAAACGACCACCTTTTCCTTTCAAAACATCGGTTAGTGATTTTAAAGCTCTTTTTACACCGGTGCTAGCCATAACCTGTCTTCCTCCTCTGGCAGAGTTATCAATTAAAGCTTCAACTGCTTCTTGCAACATTCTCTTTTCGTTCCTTAAAATAATTTCAGGAGCCCCAATTTGAATTAACTTTCTTAAACGATTGTTTCTGTTAATTAATCGTCTGTATAATTCATTAAGATCAGAAGCTGCAAATCTTCCGCCGTCTAATTGCAACATTGGCCTTAATTCAGGTGGAAGCACCATTACTCTTCTTAAAATCATCCAATCTGGGCGAGTGTTGTTTCTTTGGAAGGCTTTAATTAACTTAATTCTCTTAGCTAATTTTTGTTTTGTAGCTCCTCTTGCTGTGGCAGCTTTTTCTTTCAAAGCTTCAATTTCCTTATCTAAATCAATGTTTTTTAACAACTGTTCAATAGCTTCAGCACCAATTCCTGCCTTAAATACTGGGCCAAACTTTTGTGATAATTCTTGATAAACTACTTCAGTGATAACGCTCTTATATTCCAAAAGCATGATTTCTTTCTTAGCTACTTCAGCGATAGTTTCAATTCTAGAAACAGTTTCAGCCTGTTGGGTTTTTAAAATTTCCTTATCAGTTTCATATTTAACTTTCAAAGTTTCAGGATCATGATTGCCTGCAGACTTATCAATTTGATACTGTCTAGAAAGATTATCAAATTTAATATCGTATTCGGCTTTGTTATTTTTAATTCTTAACTGAGCTTCATTATCTAATTTAAAAATATATTCAGCTCTAATTTCTTCATGAATTTCTGTAATAACATAGGCTGAAAAATATGCAACACGGGAAATTTCAGCAGCTTTCATATCAAGAATTAAGGCTACTCTGGATGGAATAATTCTTAAAAACCATGGGTGAACACAAGGAACAGCTAAGGTAATATGACCCATTCTTTCACGGCGAACTGAAGAGTGAGTTACCATAACACCACATTTATCACAGATTACTCCGGCATATCTATACCTTTTGTATTTTCCACACTGACATTCCCAATCTCTCACAGGACCAAAAATGGCTTGGCAGAAAAGACCGTTTGTTTGAGGAATACCAGTTCTATAGTTAATGGTTTCAGCGGTTAAAACTTCACCATAACTCATGTTTAACATTTCCTCAGCACTCATTAATTCAAGACTAACAGAGTCTACATTTTTCAAATTGCTTGGAATGGCTACGTATGACATATAAAATTTTTAAAGACGGCAAAATGCCCTACGAAAGAGGGAGAATTATATATTTTTATTCAAAATGTATCATCGTGGGCAAAGCTTCATTTAATAGTATAAGCAAATGGGCTATTTTGTCAAACAAAAAGTTGATTTTAGAAAGAGAACTAGCATCCTAAATAAGTGGACTGTCATCCTAAACTTGTAAACTTGTCATCCTAAACTCGTTGAGCCAGTCATCCTGAACTCGTTTCAGGATTAAACCGGATTGTAGCAGCAACCCTTTAACCTTGTTGAGATTATAATCAAGAATTTGGAGACTGGGAGTCTCCGCTACGACTTCGCCAAATATCCATGACTTATTTACCAGCATAACTATAATCCAATTTTGTTTTGGTTTCAGCCCACCTAGCCTGTTTTAAAATTTTGGTAGCGACATCCTCATCTGCTTTCTTGGCTAGTTTATTTGAATTATCGGTTGGAATAAGATCAACTTTCAAAGAAAACTTAGGCTTAGTTAATTTTTGTAACTTCGCTTCAGCCAAACACCCATCTTTAAATTCAGTACATTTTAAAGCAAGTTCAGACCATTTCTTTAAATTCTCATCCATAGCAAAGTTAAAATCCAAATTTACACCGATACCCTGACGATACAAAGGCGCTGTTTGCTGATCAAAAATAAAATTACCCATTGAATATATAATTACCCTGCCTTTGTAAGCTTCAGTGTTTTGAACTGAATGGGTATGATCCCCAATTACGGCATCGGCGCCAAGATCAATCATTTTTCTATAATAGGTTTCCTGAAGTGAATCAGCTACTGTTTTATATTCCTGACCTTGATGCGGCATAATTATTGTAGGCAAGTACTTGGAGTATTCGGTAATTACAGCTAAATCCACTTCGGTTGGAAGTTTAAAGACATTATGATAACCACACATAGCCACTGGTACCAAGAATTCTGAATCCATTTTTATTTGATTATCTTTAATCTCTGGGAAAAATGGCTTGGATTTAAAACTAACAATTTCACAAATTTCATCCCTACCCGTAGCGTCTCTAAATGCGTTATCGTAATGACCAAAATATTGAATTTTATTTGCATCTAAATTATCTCTAGTTTGCTTTAAACCATCCACTTCCTGCATATTATCCATATGATTATTAGCCAAAGTAAAAGCACTAAACCACTTTGCGGCTTCGGCAGTATAGCCAACAGGGCAGGAAAATTTTAGTAAATTGTCTTGAGTTGCTGAATTTAAGTATGTGGATGTTATGGGGCATTCTAAATCGGCTATCCAAGCTTGGTAATTTTCCCGTTGAAAAGTGTTTAAACCTGAAAACGGATAAGCAAATTTTAAGTCGCTAGCCTTAGACCAATCGTCAACATATCTGCCCCAAAATACATCTCCAAAAAATAATGTATTTAAACCTAGAGAAATTGGATTAATAACTTCGAGTTTCTTTTCTTCAACTTTGGCTTCCTCCTTTTTCGTTTCAATTTTAGCAGTTGCAGCAGGCACTATTCTTTTTTGATATTGAAAAAATGCAAATCCACCAACCACAAATATTAACGGGGTGATTAGAATTACAGCAAAAAGCCAATTGCTTATACCTTTAGAAGATTTCTGATTCATGGCTAAAAAAGCCTACACCTTGAAAATTTAGTCAAACTAATATTTTTTTGAGGTTGAAACCAGTTTATTTACTTTACTTGATTTTAAAATGAGATTTAGCTACTCTTATGAAAATAAATACTAGTCTTCAAATAAATGTTCAAGAACCATACTATTCTTTAATCCTTTCAGGCAAAAAAATGTTGAAGGTAGGTTGGCTAAAGATAAGTTTCTAAAGCTAAAAGTTGGCGACACTGTTCTAATCAACGACTCAGTTACAGTTGAAATAACATCAACTCATTTATACCCCTCATTTAGGACAATGATTGAAAAAGAAGGGCTTTCTAGTGTGTTACCTAATGTTACAAACCTTGAAGAAGGCGAACAAGTATACTATCAATTCTACTCTAAGCTGGATGAAATTAAATTTGGAGTTATCGCACTAGTTTTTAAAATTGTTAATTATGTTTGAAGTTGAAAAAAAATTTGAAATTAATGAGTCCACTCTTAATTCAGTAAACAAAAATTTAATTGATAATGGCTATGCCTTGAAAAAAGAATTTGAGCTTACTGATTATTACCCAGTATTTAAAAAGTCTGAAATAAAAAATAATTCTTTCGATTTTGAGCGTTATAGAAAAAATGACAAGGGCGAAACTATAAAAACAATTAAGAAATGGATATTAGTTGATGGCACTTTTCAAAGATTTGAAGAGGAAGAAAAATTTTTTGGAGAAATACCAAGTTCTAAAAACATACTTCATAAAACACGATTTGTTTACAAGAATGATGACCCTGGCATGCCTGAAATAACTATTGATAAGCTAAACTTCGGAGGTGATAAATTTAGATATTTTATTGAAGCTGAGATTTGCACTGATAAAAAAGATGATTTGCCGTCCGCAGAGCAAAAAGTAATTAAAATATTAAGCGATATCTTAATGAAAGATTTAACTGATCAACAGCAAGCACCCAGCATGTTGCACTTGATATTGGAAAATAGTTAATTACCTACCCAAAAATGCTTTCTACTTGAAGGGTTTCCATTACTGTTTCCATTTGTCCTGCTACTGGTTTTTCTAAGATAAATTCCTTTGTTGCTAATAAATCTTCGTATTTTAAAGGCTTACCTTCTACGGCCATTCTGAACAATTGTTCAGTTAATAAAACATCGTGCATGCAATAATCTATTAGCGGAAGCCAATTTTTATCTGCGTAATAATGTCTAAAAGTTTCGTAATGATCAGTTTTTTGCTTGCCCAAAGTTGCCTTACAAATATCATCTAATTTGGGTTTAAAACCTAATTTTTTTTCTGATTCAATCATTAAATCGTAAGTTGGAAGAGATTTTAGATTGTAATTTGCGTATTTTTGCAAAACTGGTAAATCAAACCAGCAATGGTTGTAACCCACCACTAAATCGCATTCCTTTAACAAATCTATAAATACCGACATTTGATCTTCTAAAAAGGCAATATATTTATTTTCCCAACTAATGAAAGCACCTAAAACTGAAACTCTAAATTCATTAGTATCAATCCGATTTAGTTCACTTGGAGAGTAAGTTTCAAGGTCGAAAGTGATGTAATTCATAAATTAAAGGCAGATTTATTTTACTTCAAATTTAATATAAAGCTTCCAGCTTAGTCAACCTAATTTGTTTGAATTACAGCTCCGCCCAGCATATGGCCTGAGTTATAAAAAACAATGCTTTGGCCTGGAGCAATTGCTCTTACTAATTCTGAAAAAATGACCTTGTATTTTCCATTTTCTTGCTTTTCCAAATGGCATTCAACAGCTTTTTGATGATAACGAACTTGGGCAGAAAGTTTAAACCCATTTTCCAATTTATTATTTAATATTTGCTGAATTAAATTATCTGAAATCAACCAATTAAAATCACTGACCAAACAATATTGATTATCTAAAACCTCAACTTCATCACCATGGGCTACAATTACTTGATTGGTCTTTACATCAACCTTTTTTACAAACCAAGGGCCACCTCCCAAGCCTAATTTTTCCCTTTGCCCAACAGTGTATAAATATGCCCCCAAATGTTGACCCAAAACTTTTCCATCTAGAGTAACAATATCCCCTTTCTTTTCGCCTAGAGATTGCAACAAAAGTTCACGAAGTGGAGTTGTTCCAATAAAACACAAACCCTGTGAATCTTTTTTAGTTGCGGTAATTAAACCGAAATCTGAGGCTAGTTTTCTTACCTCAGCCTTAGTGGCAAAATCTCCGATTGGGAATAACATCATATTCAATTCTTCCCTAGGAATTCTCCATAAAAAATAACTTTGATCTTTGTTAGAATCATCCCCTCGATGTAATTCGACCTGAAGATAAGACGAATTATCAAGCCTCTTTATTTTTTCCGAGCTATCTAGCTGAACTCCATTGTTCATTATTAATTGTTCATTATCCACTCTCTTAGCATAGTGTCCTGTAGCTACAAAATCTGCTCCAAGTTTCTTGGCATTTTTAAGAAATAAACCAAACTTAATTACTGAATTGCACATTACATCTGGGTTTGGGGTAAGGCCCGCCTGATAACTTTCAAGCATATATTCAACAACTTTTTTCTTATATTCTTCTTCGAAATCCCAGACAAAAAAAGGAATTTCAAGTTTGGCTGCAACCATAGCAGCGTCTTGGGAATCTTGCTCCCAAAAACAACCATACAAATTTCTATCAACCCCCAATTCATCCAAGGCCTGAATAGACCAGCATTTCATAAAAACCCCCACCACATTGTATCCTTCCTGCTTCAATTTCAGGGCAGCAACCGAGGAATCAACTCCGCCGCTCATCATCACAAAAACGGTTTTAGAAGATTTGTTAAAAGTTTTATTTCCAAGTACATCTTTAGTTAACGACGATACTTGGTCACCTTTTGATTTTTTATACTTTGAGATTGTTGAATCAATTTCAGTCATTATTATCCAATTCCAACACAGCCTTAAATTACTGTCCAATCTTCATATTCAAGGCCGGGGATGTTCTGAAAATGTTTAGTATTGTTGGTAATTAAAGTAAATCCACATTCAATAGCAGTGGCAGCTATCATAAGGTCAGAATCATCTCCGTAACTTACACCTGAATTTTTCAATCTTGCCTTTATTTCGCCAGTTTTAATTGCCATTTCTTGGTCGAAAGGAATTTTTATAACGCTTGCCTCATTTATAAATTTTAATGATTTATCAAGCTCTTCTTTTTTATAATCTTTGCCTTTCTGCAATCTTACCAACTTAATTCCGTAAACAATTTCTTGCACTGTAATAGTAGAAATATAAATTTTAGCATTGTAACCTGTGAGATTATATTTACTAAAATTGTGAAGGATATTTTCAGATTCTATATTGTCTTTAAATAGAAAGGAAATTATGTTGGTGTCCAAAAGATACATATAGGTTAATTTAGTAATATAGTATTACTTATGTCAAATAATTATAACATTCTTTTTAAATTTATTTTCAATACGTTAGAGTATTATTGATATTTCCAAGACAGAGATAGTATAATCATCTTGACAAAAAATTAATTTTCAAGTTAGATAATAGCATATTACTTTATGCAATCAACAATTTCCTTAAAAATAGATACTGAAGCAGTTCCTTTGATCAAGAAGGTAGCTAATTTACGCAATGTTTCCATGTCAGATTTAGTTAGAGAGGCCGTTTATAAGGATGTTAACTACAAAAATAAGAATTCAAAAAATAAACAATCTGAGCTTCTAAAGTATTTTGGTTTTATAAAAACTAATACAGATGTTTCGGCTGTCGATGAAGTATTTAATAACATTAAAGAAGGCAGAAAAGATTTAAACATAAAAAACTCACAACAATATTAAAATGTAAATAACTATTTCCTAAAAACTTTATAAAGAGAAAGAAATACCTATGTCACAAAAAAATTCTAAAACAAAAATGGTAACAATGTCCTTTAGAATAGATAAAGAAATTGTAGATAAATTAAAAGCTATTGCAAAATCTAGGGGAATTAGTATGTCTGCACTTATTAGGGAATGTATTCAAGATTACCTTGATAGAGAGGAAAAGGAAGGTTTGTTGAAATAATTTTAGATTCAAATAATTTGAGAAATAGCATTTTACAAGGAAAACACCCCGTCAAATTCTGCGAATTTGCCACCCCTCAGGAGGGGAATTTTTTAGTTTCGTTATAGACAAAATCCTCGAGATTGACTCCAATCTAATGCTAACCTTTAACAAATTTACTTTTACTTAATTTGGGAATTGGAGTAAACCTTTTTTCTACATTTCCTTGGCTTGAAATATTTAATAAAACCCCGATGGCCATTAAATTTAAAACCATCGCCGAGCCACCTTCACTTACGAAAGGTAATGGAAAACCTTTAAGAGGAAGCAAGCCTAAAACCCCGGCTAAATTTAGGAATGCTTGGGTTCCAAGCCAAACCCCAATTCCAATTGCCAAAGCACTTCCGCCTGGATCTGGGGCATTTTTAGCTATTTGAAGGCTTCTATATACAAGAATTAAATACAGTGACAAAAAGGCTGCTGTGAATACAAAACCCATTTCTTCGGCTATGATAGTAATAATTAAATCGGTAGAACCTTCGTAAATTAAACCCTGCTGTTTACTTTCGCTATTTCCATAACCAAGCCCCCACAAACCGCCTTTTTGAATAGCAAGTTGACCTAGTGAAATCTGTGATGCTACGCCGGAGTCTGGATTAAAAATAGCTTCAAAACGGTTTCTTCTATAACCATAAGTTAAGGTTAATATCGACCCTCCGATTATTACTACAATTCCTAAAATAGCCAAAATTTTAATAGGTGTTTTTACAATCCACATTCCTGACAGAACAATTAAAGCGATAAGAATTACTGTACCAAGATCTGGCTGTAACAAAATTAAAAACGAGGTTAGAATAAAAGCGTAAACAGGTTTTTTTAATTTCATCCAACTAATTTCTTCAGATTTTAAATTATTTAAGAAGGCTGCAAAATATATTAAAATGGTTAATTTGGCCAGCTCGCTTGGTTGAAAATTTGGTAAAAAAGATATGGAAATCCATCTAATTGCCCCGTTAGCAGCATAGGGCTTTATAGGTAAGAAGTTAATGTTTGCCAGTAAAACATCTCTTGGTATTTTTAATAAATCGGCTATTAAAATAAAGACTGCAATAAAACCTAGCAAAACTACAGTGCCTAAAAGTAGCTTGTTTTTGTGAATAAACCAATAATGATAATCAACTTTAGCCAAAATAAAAGCCAATACCGAGCCGAGCCATACCCCAAAAACTAATTGTTTTAAAAACTCGCTTTGAAAGCTGAAAATTCCAGCAGTGGCTAAGGCGCTTGCTAAAAAGGCCAAACCACCAACAATTAGGGCAACAATTACGCCCACTAGCTGCCAATCATAATTAACATTTTGTTGTTGAAAACTTTTAATAAATTGCCTGGGTTTAAGCTGACTCACTTAAGCACTTTTCAGCCTGTCATTTCTTTTGTCAATCTTAGCAGTTTTTAAATAAAAATTCTATATATAGTTAAAAAGGGTAAAAAAATATTGACATCAACACAAATTTTGATAGTATATATCTAACATTTTTATGGTTACCAAAAATCAAATTAAAAAAATTTCCCAGGATTCAGCCTCCCAAATTATCTCTATAATTCAAGATCTGGTTAAAACACCTTCTGTAGCAGTTATAGATAGCCAGGAGCCAATTACTAAAAAAATTGTAAAAATCGCCAAAGAACTTGGTTTAGAATCTCAAATTTTTGCAGAAGACGAGGAAAGAGCAGTTTTTGTGGGTGAAAATTTTGATAAAAAAGAAGGTGCGATTATTTTTTCTGGCTATGGAACAGTAGACTTAGGTGAACACTATCATTCAACTTACGACCCATTTACACCATTTATTAGAGATAATAAACTATACGGAAGTGGTGCCTGGAAAATGAAAGGAACGGTTGGTTTAAGTCTTTATGTTAAAAAGATATTAACCGATTTAGGTTACGGTCATTTGCTTAAATGCGTATATACAAACAGTGTAGGAACAAAAGTTTACGACGGAATTAGAATGATTCTTGATAAAGGCTTGCAAGGAAGATTGGCTTTAATTGGAGGTGTTTTGTTGTTTAATGATGACAAAGCTTTTATTTGTACTGGTTGCCGCGGCGTACTAAGATTAAAAGTAAATATTACCAGAGTTGTTCCAAATTTAACTGCTAAAGTTTGGCAAAAAAATACTGCCGATTACAACCCAATTGATTATTTTACAAAATTTTGGGAAGAAATGAAACTACAACTTAAAGCATATCCTGCCGACCCTTCTTTTCCAAATAATATTGGCAGCGATCAAGTAGTTTACAAAATTAATGGAGGTACCGGTTTTGGGCTTTCACCAAACTATTTAACAGCTTCAATCAGCCTTCTTTCGGCTTTCACACTTACCAGCAAAGAATACTTGCAAATTGCAAAATCTGTGGCAGATAAATTAAGTTCTGACGCACCAGTCCAGTTCGAATTAGAAGTAATTTATGATGTACCACCAGTTCAATTGGAAGATACAAAATTTAAGGATATTTTCGCCCAAGAAATTACCAATACTTTAGGTTTAGAAGTTTATCACGCCAACGACTACTATTTAGATCCTCTTTATTACTTGCAACAAAAAAATATTCCTACCGCTTTTGCCCAATGTTTAACCGGTGCTAACCAGAATACTGTTGATGAATATTTAAATATTGATACAATTCCTGAATTTGCTGAAATTTTGGTAACTTCTATTTTAAAAGAAGCTGGTGTTGAAATTGGTGAAGAATAATATTCAAAATTTGTCAGATTTATAACTTAGTAAGTGAATAAGTTATGGTCATCAATAGAACAGAGAAAGTAGTAATAGGCATAGACCCTGGAACGGCTACAGTTGGTTATGCTATTTCTACTGGAACAAAGAAAAATCCTGTAATTTTAGATTATGGGGTTTTGCATACCGAAGCACTGCCCAAGGAACAAATGCCAAATAGGTTGGTTGAAATTGGCTCTGACTTAGAAATTTTATTGGAAAAATATAACCCTACCCACGCCATTATTGAAGATCTCTTTTTCTTTAAAAATATAACTACGGCAATCAGTGTGGCTCAAAGTAGAGGTGTATTACTTTATATTTTAGCAAAACGAGGTGTGTCTATATTATCTTTAACTCCATTAGAAATTAAACAAGGTATTAGCGGTTACGGGCGGGCGACTAAAAAACAAGTTCAAACCATGGTTCAAAAGGTTTACCAGCTTCCAACGCCACCAAAACCCGATGACGCCGCTGATGCCCTGGCTATGGCTTGGTTGGGATTGTAGTTGATATTTGTTCGTAGATAAATCTGCAGTCTTTGTGTCGATTAAGCTTATCCCGTCCTTGCTGAAAATCATATTTTGTGGGTTTATTGAAATATGCAACCCTTGGCAGAGATTCTTCGCCCTCAAACCCTTGACCTCTTTGTTGGGCAGGAAAAATTGGTTGGTGAAAAAGGACCAATTCGCCAAATGTTAGAATCTGGAAATCTAGCCAGCTTAATTTTATGGGGACCACCAGCAAGTGGTAAAACCACCCTAGCCCATATTTTCGCCACAAAATTTCAAGCCGAGTTTGTCTCACTTTCGGCGGTGATGGATGGTAAAGAAGATTTACGAAAAGTGTTAGATTTAGCCAGAGAGAATGCCGAAAAAGGACTTAAAACTATATTGTTTATTGATGAAATCCACCGCTGGAATAAAGCCCAGCAAGATGCCCTACTAGCCGATGTGGAAAGCGGACTTATTACCCTAATTGGGGCGACCACCGAAAACCCAAGTTTTTCCGTAAACCCAGCTCTGCTTTCAAGATGTAGAGTGTTTGTGCTAACTGGTCATTCTGTGGAAGATATTCAAAAAGTGGTGGCTAGAGGATATGAAGTTCTGAGTCAAAATAATATTAGTGGAGAAGAACACTCGATTAATAAATCTGATTCTGAGTTAGCTGAAAATCCTGAAATGTTTAAATATATTGCCGAAATTTCTGGTGGTGATTTACGCTTTGCCCTAAACACTTTAGAACTTGCAATGCAACTGGGCAGCGGACAGCTTAACCCTGAAATTGTGCAGACTGCTTCACAAAAAAGTTTATTGTACGACAAAACTGGTGAGGAACATTACAATATAATTTCTGCCATGCACAAAAGCCTTCGTGCAAGTAATCCAACTGCAGGTGTTTACTGGGTAATGCGCATGCTAGCCAGTGGCGAAGATCCACGATATGTAGCCAGAAGAATGTTAAGATTTGCCAGTGAAGATATTGGAAATGCAAACCCAAATGCTCTATTATTAGCCAATCAAGTATATTCTACAGTTGAAAGACTTGGCATGCCAGAATGTGAAACCGCCCTGGTTCAATTGGCGGATTATTTGGCAAGAAGTCCTAAAGATAATTCGGCATATATGGCTGTAAATATGGCCAAAGACGATATTCGCAAATTTGGAAGTCTTCCGGTTCCATTACACTTTCGAAATGCCCCAACCAAGTTGATGAAAGATTTAAACTACGGAAAAGGATATATTTACGACCACGATGTTGAAGGAAAAAAATCCGGCCAAGAATGCCTACCACCCGAACTTAAAGGGCGAAATTATTTTGACTAGCAATCTCTCTGATTAAAATAATTTAACTGATTGAGAATAGCCAATTTTACATCCTGCTAGGTTCAATGGCGTAAACTACTCCACTTTTTAATGCTGTGGCTGAATTGATTTGAGCAGCTGTCTGTGTAGATTTATCGATCAAGCTTGATAGTGAAGACTTGCTTAACAAAGAATCGATTATTCCTAATTCAGATTTAATCTGCCAAACTGAATAACCATTACTTAATTTGGCATTTTCTGCAGCCCTAGAAACTGCTTTATCAATACTTGCTAATTCGTTTAATAAACCAAGATTTAAAGCCTCAGAGTTTGTGTAAACATAACCATTGGCAAATTCTTTCACCTTGCTTTCAGGAATATTTCTTCCTTCGGCTACAATTTTAATGAATTTGGCATATTCTGTATCTACCTGTTTTTGCAAGAATAAAGTTTCTGTTGAAGAAAGTTCACGAAGCGGATTTCCAATATCCTTACTCTGGGACGATTTAATAGTAACCTGTGAATAACCAATATTATCGGCTAATTTCTTAAAATTTGCTACTTCTAAAATTACCCCAATCGATCCTGTTTCACCATACCGAGAGCCAATAATATAATTTTTGTTCTGGTAAGCTGCCCATAACCCTCCGCTGGCAGCAATTTGATCGAAGTAAAATACCGCTTCAGTCTGACCTTTACTATCAAGTAAATCTTTAATCAAATCTCCTAAAACCTGAGAGGCAAAAACAGATCCGCCAGGAGTATTCAGCCTAAACACAACATTTTTAATTTTGGAATCGGCTTTAATTGCAGCAAAATCTTTGCTTACTACTTCGGTAAAAATTCCAGTGGATCTTGCCGAGCCAGGTAAACTTCGGCTTCCTGTTTGAATTTCCCCAGTCAGATCATAAATTAAAACACCGTTTGCATTTCCCTTTTGAACAGTTTCTAAACTTATGGTTTTTGATTCATCGGTACTAAAACTAGGGGCGGCCACAAAAGCTGAAACAACTGAAATCAAAGCGATAATGGAAATTCCAACCCAAATTAAACCGGCGAAGAAGCCTGGAAGTGAGAATAAAATATAGCTAAAAAGAAAGCCCTTCAGTTTTGGTTTAACTTCTATAACTTGTTTGTTTGGATTAATTTGAGTAACCATAATATATGTTAGGCATCATAAATAACTTTCGGATGGTCAAGTTTTGGACATTGAACACTTTTTATTTTGACTAAGGCAGGAAATCAGGTTTGGATGTATTATTAACTAGATTTTATGAATTCCATAGTGCAAGATTATATAAACAGATTTACACCAAATGGCTTTGAGAAGCCCGAATGGTCATCGTTTTTCACCCAGTTTGATATTACAGATTACCACCAAAAACTGCCATATATTTTTGGCATTGAATTGTTTAATTTCAGATTGTTAAAAGCCTTTATTCTTCAGGAAAAAATCTGCATTTACAGCGATTATGACACTGATGCAGTAACTGCCACAGCCACCATGTTTCATGGTTTAATAGAGCTTGGTTTTTTACATGAAAATATAAGTTTTTATGCCCCAGATAGATTTACAGAAGGCTATGGAATGAATTCAGCTGCCATAGAAGAATTAGCAAAAAATTACGACCTGATAATTAGTGTAGATTGCGGTATTAATTCAAGGGAAGAAGCCGAAGTAGTTAATAATTTAAAACTAAATTCAGAAAATAAAATAGCAGATTTAATAATTACAGATCATCACCAACTTATTGGAACAATACCAAATGCCTTGGCTGTAGTTAATCCAAGATTGAGTATTTTGTACACTGGGAATCCTGAGCTTAATTTAATTCTTAAAGAAAATATACAAAAATCAAAACAAAGTTTCTTTGAATGGCTTGATGAACTGGATAATAAAGAATTGGCGATAGATTTGGTTTTATTAAAAAGCCAGAAACTGAAAGACAAAATTGAAAGTTGGGTTGAAAAAACAGAACACGACACTAAAACCTTCGATGCAAAATCAAGCAACTACCTAACTTCCTCGACCACCGGCGTTGGCGTAGCCTGGTTTTGCCTAGTATGGCTAGCCTACTTCATGGAAGAAATCGGGGTTTAGGGTTTAGGCTTGACTATCTATATAAGAAAATAAAAATTAGATTATGCTTCGCCTGCTTTCTTGGAATGTTAATGGAATTCGTGCTGGATTAAAAAAAGGGTTTTGGGAAAAACTTTCTGAATTAAAACCTGATATTTTGGGAATTCAAGAAACTAAAGCTGGGCCTGATATTATGTTGTCTGGAATTTTGGATAACGATATTTATTCCATAAATTTTCACAGCTGCACAATGAAAGCTGGATATAGCGGAGTAGCCATATTTTCGGCTAACAAACCGCTTAACTCTGATATAAAGTTGGAGGTTGTAGAATCTAAATCTGGTCTTGGAATTGATGAATTTGATGTTGAGGGAAGAATAGTTATAACAAAATATAAAACCAGCAGTGATAAACTACCAACTTTTGTTGTAATTAACGGCTATTATCCACAAGGAGGGCGAGGGCCACACCGTATTGAATACAAAATTGAATTTTACAAAAAAGTTAAAGAATTAGCCGATAAACTAAGAAAAGACGGTGAAAAAGTTATGCTTTGCGGAGATTTTAACACAACAGTTGGCGACATAGATTTGGCTAGGCCTAAGGAAAATAAAAATACAACAGGTTGTTTGCCTGAAGAAAGAGAGGCTTTAGATTGGTTTTTAAAAGACGGATTTGTTGATACTTTTAGGCATTTTTATCCAGAATTAAAAGATAAATATTCCTATTGGGATCAAATTACCAGAGCCAGAGAAAGAAATGTAGGTTGGAGAATTGACTATTGGTTAGCCGACGAAACCTTACTTCCATTAATTAAAGATGCTTACATTTTAGACCAAGTAATGGGAAGCGACCACTGCCCTGTAGGCATAGATTTAGATATTTAATGTCCTAATTCCCCTCGGTGGGGTGGCAGTCGCAGACTGACGGGGTGTTTCCCACTCATCCAAATATATCAATATATTATCAGCAATTTAATTTTGAAAAATAGATTTCAGCAGGTACTTGGAGTGTACGAGAAGAAGGCAAAATTCTTACTTCTTCCCACCAATTTTCTTTTCACTCATTTTTAAAGCAAACTTACTTTGTTTATGGTTCTTTTGGTAATAATAAATTCCAGCACCTGCTGCAGCTAATAAAAGTATTCCAGTAGTGGCTAATCCTCCTGTTCTTACAGTATTTGTTGTATTTGCGGCTGCTTGATTAGTTGTAGTGGTAGCAGATGGTGAAGAGGTTGTGGCAGCAGTTGAAGTTGTGGCAGGAATAACTCCGTCTAATAAACCAGCATTGGAAATATTTGGTGTTGGTGGAGGCGTAACATTAATTCCGCCAGTCTGACTGGTTGTTGAAGAAGTGGTGGTTGTAGCTGAAGTTGTGCTTCCTGTGGTTGCAGAGGTTGTGCCTGTTGTAGTAGTGCCAGTTGTGGTTGTTGTTCCAGTGTTAGAAGTAGTAGTTTGCCCAGTTGTTGTGGATGTTGTGGCAGTAGGCAATCTTACACCAGGTGTAGTTGGAGCAGTAGGATCTGTGGCCTGGGCTTTGGCGTATTGCAAAGGTTGAGAATTATTAACATTATTTACAGCAATTAAAGAACCAGAAAGGACCATCAAAAAAGTTGCTATAGCTAAAGGTATACGAAATTTTGAATTCATATGCATATTATAGCATAGGTTTATCAATTTGCAAAGCGTTTTTCTGGTATCTAATTTTTGACAATCAATCTTTATCCAATAAGCCTAAATCAACCCAGAAGACATGCCTAAACTTAGTATAATTATTCCTGCTTACAATGAACAGACTTCTCTAGAAACGCTTGTAATTAAAGTTACTAAGATTATTCTGCCTGAAAATTATAAAAAGGAAATTATTATAATCAACGATTGCTCTAAAGATAACACTTTGGAAATTGCTAAAAATTTGAGTAAGAAATACTCTGAAATTAAAGTACTTCACAACAATATTAACTTAGGAAAAAGCCAGACAGTTCGAAAAGGTATTTTAGCTTCAACAGGGGACTTTGTTGTAATTCAAGACGCAGATTTAGAGTATAATCCTGAAGACATAAATTTTTTACTTACTCAATTACTAAAAAATAATTGCGATGTAGCCTATGGGAATCGGTTTGGTATTTATAACGGAGTGATTTATACTCAGAACTTCATCGGAAATCTTCTACTATCTTTAATTTCCAATCTTTTTACAATCTCTAGGATAAGAGTTGTTATTCCCGATATGGAAGTTTGTTATAAAATGATAAGAGGAGATGTTGCTAGGAATATTGCTGAAAACTTAAAAGCCAACTCAAACTTTGGATTTGAACCAGAAATTACAGCTAAGCTATCAAGATACAGAATTGACGGAGAACATCTTAAATTTATTGTTCTGCCAATTTCCTACACCCCAAGAAGTTTAGAAGAAGGGAAAAAAATGTCGGCATTTAAGGACGGTTTTAAAGCCTTGATTGAAATTATCAAGTACAATCTGTTTTAGTTGTTTGGTAAAAAAGTATTGAAGATGACCAAAACAAAATTTCCTAAGTTAAATATACATAAAATATTAGAATGGTTTAGAAAAATTAGCACGGTTAAATTTAAGATTATTACTAGCTTTTTAGTTTTTCTGCTATCTTACTGGCTGATTTACCGAAATAATAGTTTTTTTAGCGGAGACATGGGAATAATTGGAACAATTACAGATGATTTCAGCCAAGGAAAATTTTATTCATGGTATTTTTATGGACAAAATTATTTTGGAAATTTGGAGCCATTAATTTTATCGATCTTAACGCGAATTAGTGGAAACAGCGTTCAAAGTTTGTATTTTTGGGAACATTTCTGGTGTTTTATAACTTCAGTTTTGGTGTTTTTAACACTGCCTAAACTTAGAAACTGGCAAACATTAATTTCTGTTTTTGCTTTCTTCTTTAGCGTAAAATACTATGATTACCTATATTTTCCTCAAGGTTTTTCATTTACTTTACTAATTATTACTGTATTTTATTATATTTTTCAGAAAGTATATACTAACCAAATTCAGATTAATAACTGGTTGTTCTTATTGGTGGGAGGTTTTACCACATTAGGCATTTGGTTCAATCCTTCAATTTCTATCATATTACCTATATTTTTAATAATATATTTTTACAAAGTATTACTTAAAGAGATTAAAATTAAAATTGAGCATTTCATTTGGGGATTGTTTGGATTATTGGCTGGAATAATTACTTTTATATTTGCATTCATTGAAGGCTTAAATGTTGAATGGTTTTCTACAAACAAAAGTGGAAATATATTTGCTAATATCATCTATTTTGGGGCTGATTATCTTTACTTTTTTTCCAATCAAAATAGAATTAATATTTCAAGTGCTAGAGATATTTTATTAAGCACATTATTTGATGCAAGAGTATTATTTGGGGTGATCACCTCTTTGATGATATTGTTATTTTTAATTTTTTCCTTAAAGTTTTGGAAAGAAAAATTGGTTGCTTTTTTATTTTTATTCTTTTCCAGCTTCCTTTTACTTAATAAAGATTTAGGTCAAGATCCGTATTTATTCAAATATATTAGGTATGCTATTCCGTCCTTCACTTTTATATTGATAATTATTTTTAGCAGTTTAAACCCTTTGGGGAAAAATAAATATACTATAATGCTGAATTATTTATGCATTGTCATCGTTGTAATTTTAACTTGTTTTGGCTTATCACGATCCTATAATTTATTCATAAATGCTTCCAGTAAACCTCAAACTTATGAAATTGTGGCAGATAAATTGATAAATTATTATAAGGCTGAAGGAATTTTTTGTGATAATTATTTCGATATGTGCATGAGCATTAGTTATAAAAACAAAGATGCAAATTTCAAAGTTGAAATGATTGACAGTGGAGAAAAAACCTCGCTTAGAAACCCAAGTACTATTGGTGTGGTGAATAAAATTTGGATGAATGGCGGCAATGTATTTTCGCTTGTTAGAGAGGATAAATTTAACCCATCTTGCAAAGTTTTAGAAGTTTTTTCAAATCAACCTGGAAGTACAAAGTATTATCTTATTGAAGGAAAATATAGCGATTGCAAAATTTAATAGAATTATTATATGGATTATTTAAACAAACTGATTTCAAATAAAAAAGAGTTAAAATCTTTGGCATCTTACATTATTATTGGACTTTTTACCACTTTAATTACTTGGTTAATTTGGAGTTTTCTATATAATTTATCTAATAGTTTAGATGTTGATAAAGAAATAAGATTCTCGACCAGCCAATTTATTGCATCATCAAGCACTATTATTTTAAGCTTTTATCTAAATAGAATTATCACTTTTAAAGACAAAGCCAGGCGACACAAACAAAAGAGAATTACAGTTTTGAACGCTGTGGCAATTTACTTAATCTCGCCACTTACTGCCTCACTTCTTACCTTACTAATTCAAATAATCTTGCCAGGAGTGTTTATGGACGAAATTTTGAAGGTTATTGGCCTAGCCACAGGAATGATTATTAATTATACAGGGCAGAAATTCTGGATTTATAGGTAGTAATAAATTATCTTGACAAAGAACTTTCACCAAACAAGTCTCTAATCATGATTCAGTGTCAATATTTGATAATAGGAAGTGGCCAAACTGGGCTTATGGCTGCTAAAAAACTGGCTGGACTTGGTAAGTCGGTTATTTTAGTTGAACAAACAATATTAGGAGGTACTTATATTCACAATTACGAAATTCCAAAGCAAATAATTACTAAAGAAGCCGAAGAATTTGCGACAAGTTTAAAATCATTTAAAGACAATCCTGCTACTTTTTCAGTATTAATTAAAAATAGACAGAAATTAACTGCCAAAATTGCAGCCGGAATACAATCCAAGTTTGTAAATTTAAGAGAAATGCTTAAATCAATGCCAAGCTTAACTTTAATTAAAGGCCAAGCAAATTTTGTATCTAAAAGCCTGGTGGAAATTAATTCCGAAACTGAAAGACATTTAGTTAATTTTGATCAATGTATTGTAGCAGTTGGTAAAAATCAGCTAATCAAACCAAATTTAGCTGGACTAGATAGTATTCCTTTTCTTTACCAGCACAATGTTTACTTACTGCAAGAAATTCCATCAAAATTAGCTATTTTAGGCTTCACAAAAGAAAGCCTTGAAGTTGCGGATATTTATTCTAATTTAGGGGTAAAAGTATCTATTTTTGAAGAATCTGAAGCGCATAGAAAGCTTTCTAAAATTGATAGATCTGCTTTAAATTACTTAATTAAAAAGTTAAGCGGAAAACAAGTAGAATTCTTTTTTAAAACCAAGATTGTTAAAATTAAAAAATTAAAAACCGGTTTAGAACTAACTGATAATGCAGACAATTCTTTTGATGCCAGCCATGTTTATATTGATTTAGAGGAAAACTTCAACGAAGAAAATCTTGGATTAAGCAAGGTTGGTATTACTGTTTCAAAGAAAGGTGTAGTTACAGATCATATTGGCAGAACAGCCAAAAAATCTATTCAAGCTTTGGGGGAATGCAACTCGCAATCTGCTGAAAACATTAAACTTTCAATGATATATTCTTATCTAGATAAAGAAATTAAATCTGCTAATAACGATAAAAAGACCTCTTTGGGATATTTAGGTTTTAGTTCAGAATCTGAAAGCAAATTAATTAAAATTGGTAGCAATAAAATTAATACAACATTCCCTATTGCTACTTTGGCCTTAACTGAATCTGAAGCTATCGGTAAATATGGCTCTTCGGCGAAAACCAGAACATTTACTATGGAAGGCCTTGAAGGATTTGCAAGAATTACCTATAAAGACCAAACTGGTGACATTCTTGGTGTAAGCTTAATGGGAGAAGTTTGTATTGAATTTGAAGCTTATTTCTTCAGTCTTTTTAATAGAAACATAAATATTAAACAAGCTTTGGAATTTTTAGGCAGCAGGGTTATTTTAAACGAAGTTTAGATATCCTCCCTTAACGCCAAACCTAGAGCAGTAGCTAATTGGCTTACAATGGGGTAAACATATGGTTTATAGTCTTCGGTGACTAATACTCTTCGCAAACAATTACCAACATAGACAGGAGTATTAAATTCTTTGAAAAATTCAACAAAACCTGGGGAATAAACACCTCCGCCTACAATCACAATTTTTTGCGGCTCCTGCGATACTTTTCTATTTAATTCAACAAAAGTAGCTAGTTCGGACTTAAGAATTGTCAGGTTTTCCATTACTTCTTTTGGCAAAGTAAATAAGTTTACCAGATTAATATCCATTTTAAAAAACTCGGCTATAGAAGTTTCAACCCCTAAAGACTTGCTAAGATCTTCGGTAATTTTATCTGTGCCAATTGGTACATGTGAACTTGATCTTAAAACCCCATCTACAACTATACTAAAAGTTGTATTTTTCCCTCCAACATCTACTAAAACAGTATTTCCCTGATCAGGTGTTAAGCATGCTCTAATCTGGGAAATTGTTTGATTTTCCAATGCTGCCCCATCTAAATTCACATGCTCGAGCAAGTTTTTGCTATTTTCAATAACAAAGTCCGGTAAAGCATTGATAATAACTCTTTGCTTTCCAGTATAAGCAGTAATTCTAGGATCATTTTTAATTAAACTCCAGGAAAGACGCATCTCATCTGGGGGATATGGCAAAAAATATGCTGCCTGTTTGTCTATTTCCTCTTGGATTTGTTTTTTATTCCAGCTGGCTTCAAAATCCATTGTGGTTACATAAACATCTTTACTCTGCACGCTCATTACAGTTTTTACACCAGAAAAATTTCCTGCTTGCATAATTTCAGTTATAATATTTCCAATCTGCCTTAATCTGGCACTGTCCCAATATCCATCCAAGCCTAAATTGTGCTTGGCCACCCCATAAGTTTCAAGTTGTTTACCTTTTTTTGTATGAATAATTTCTACCATTTTAATGGAATCTGAGCCAATATCCAGGCCAATAATCGTTTTGTCAGAAAACATTTTGAATTGAAATTAAAAATAATATTAGATTTAGATGAATTATACCTTTAATGGAGTTTTTTGGCAAAGGTAAAGTTTAAGACGCCACTCTTTTTAAAATCATAAGATTTTCCATATGAGGAGTTTGAGGGTAAAAATCAAAAGCTTGTTGTGCTGCAATTTTATATTGTTTTAAAATTAGTACCAAATCTCTAGCTTGGGTAAATGGATTACAGCTTAGGTAAACAATCATTTCAGGGTTAACTTCCAGCAATCTGTCAACAACTTTTGCAGGTAAACCACTTCTTGGAGGATCAACAATAATAACATTTTCATTGGTTATAGCTTCAAGCGATTTTTCTGTTGCGCCTTCCCAAATTTCTAATTTTGAAACATCTAAATTATTATTTTTAGCATTTCTTAAGGTTAATTCCCTACTAAGACTGCTGATCTCAACCATCTTCATTTTATGGAAAAATGGTAACAAAGATAGGCCAATTGTTCCAACTCCAGAATACAAATCTGCGGCTAGAATTTTTTTATCGGCTGGAAAAGTTTCAGGTAAAACCTTCTCTAAATTAGTTTTAATAAGCTTTATACATTCTTGAAATTGAGGTATATGAATTTGAAAGAAATTATCAATTCCGAATTCCAAATTTAAATCCCCAACTTTTTCTGATAAAACCAAATTTCCAACAGATGCAAGCTCTTGAGTAACTATTGAGGCAGGGCTTTGTGGATTCGAAAAAGCAACTTTAAAGCCAACCAAAACCGAGTCTAACAGATGAGCTATTTCGGCTGAATTAACTTTTACTGTTTCATCTTTAATGAATAAAGTAGCCATAACTTGGCCGGTTGTGGAGGATGATCTTAATAATAATGTTTTAAGTTGAAAACCTCCTAATTTTCTGGATTTAACAAAACCTAATATTTTTTGAGCAGATAAATCTAAATTCTTATGAATTAGGCAACACTCTTTAACCACAACTTTGCCAAAGTGGCTTCCGCGTTTAAAAAAGGAAAGGCTTGTTTCCTCGGTTTCTTTGTCTGTGAAAAAACCATATTCAACTTTATTTCTATAATTCCACAAGTCTGATTCTGAAGCAGGAAGAAAATTTAATGTTCCAATATTTAAACCCTGTTTATCAAAAGCGTTTTTTAATAAATCTATTTTAGTTTTAACTTGCTCGCTATATTTTAAAATCTGCCAAGGTGAGCAGGATGTATAGTGATCTTCTTTAGCTTCCAGCCTCCAAGTAGAAGGATTGGTAATTGAAATAGCTGTTCCAAAATAATCTTTTCGCTTTTTGTTGTGAATTTCTGCTTCTACAGTTTCTCCTGGCAAGGCATTTAATATATAATAATTGTAACCATCTAGCTTGGCATGACCATATCCCTGCTCGTCTAAATTATTTATGGTAACTGTTTGGTTTGGAAAACTTTTCTTCATTCTTAATCTATACAGACTAAATTTAATTCAGGCAATTAAAATACAAATTATAGCCAGAAAATTGGATCAACAAAAGTTGTTGTATCAATGTTTAAATCTTGCCTTAAATAAAAGGAAAAGAATACCAAAGCAAAAAGTAATAGATAGTACAAGCTAACAGGAATAATTGTGAAAAGACCACTAATCCAGTGCTTTAATTTTTTCTGGGTTATATCTTTAAATTTTATATGATCCTCTAAAATATTATAACAAATAAGCGCAAAGAAGATGTTTGAAGTAGCAACACCGGCAAGCAAACACCAGGGACACAAAGCACCAATCAGATAGCTGCTTATATATAACAATATCAAATTAGTTATAGTTCCCAGCCCGGCCAATGATGTACAAAAAAGCATAACCCATCTTTTATTTTTCTCATTAGCGATTATAAATAGACCTGTTAGAACTGCAAGCGGATAGGCCATCAAGCCAATCATTGTGTTTGAAAAACCAAATAAATTTGCCCATTTACTTTTCATTACAGGCCCACAATCTAGCCAAACATTTACACTACAAGAAGGTATAAAATTTGGGTTTTTATATAATTCTATTCTATTGTTAAGCAGGTGAAAAGCCGCAAATGTACCTAAAAATCCACAAATAATAATTATAATTGCTAAATAGTTTTTTATAATAAATTTAAACACTTTGCTCATAAATGTATCTTAATCAAGATTAATTAATTTGTAAAATTATTTAAAAAATTAATGCAATTAATATATTGGATATCTTTTTACAGATAAGATTAATTATAGGATAAAATCTATTGGAATTAATACTGTCTCATTGGAGAAAAAATTCCAATCAGTTTATCTATTGTTTCGTTGAAATTTACTATCTCATTAAATTCTAGGGCTGAAGCGGGTTGAGTAAAAGCAATTTCTATAACATTCAAAGCTTGTTCTACAGCTTCCTTACCTGTGGGGGTTAAAGATAAAATTCTTTCTCTTCTGTTGGTTAAATTTATTTTTGCTTTTAGAAACTGTCTCTGTTTTAAGATTTCTACTTGCCTACTTACGGCGGCATCACTGATAGAAATTAATTTGCTTAATTGCCTTTGGGTAATTTCTTCATATTTTCCAATTCTGCTTAATACAAGATATTGTGAATAAGTAATTGGAGAACCATTTTGGGTTAATTTTTGTCCTGCAATAGAATCCATTAAATATACTAATTTATGTAAATCAAAATCTATGCTTACTTGTTTCGTGGCCTCTGACATATATATTTTTTAAATTGTGATGAAATTTAAGTTACGTTTCAAAAAGCAATATGAACAATGTTTGTCAAACAAGTTTAAGTTTAATAAGCAAAATCTTCAAAACTAGAGAAGTATTTGACTAATAAATTGACCTAGATAATTTAAAACTTTAAGTTAGATTGTAACATCATGACTAGAACTAAAAAAATATCACCTAGAATTTTCAGCTTGAATAAATTAGAGCTAAACAAAAGTTTTTTAATAGTATTTTATATAATTTTTTTAATTATTTGGACATTAAGAAATTGGGGTCTGTTTGTTTTTGGAAATTCACAAGAAATTTACTGGGTTATTTTTAATCAATTAGTTAAGCTAGGAATTTGGATTATTCCAATTTACATTATAATCAACTATTTTCAAAAGAAAAATTTTCTGGAATATGTTGGATTAAAAAAATGGGATGTGAATTCAATCAAGCTTTCTGTATTAGCTTCATTTTTACTTGGAATTTTCAATTTTACAGCAGTAATCGCCAATCAAAACTTCAATCTCAATAACCTTAACTATCTTCTGCCATTAAGTACATTTGTTGGAACTGTTATTGCAGCTCCTTTCATTGAAGAAATATTTTTTAGAGGATTTATATTGAATATTGCTTCAGATAATTGGGGTTTTTGGAAAGGAAACATTATCACCAGCATTTTTTTTGTGATTATCCATTGGCCTAACTGGCTTTTCTTCAATAATTTTAGTTGGTTTTCCAGCATCTACTTATTTATATTTAGCATTCTTTGTGGACTTATTGTAAGGCACGGAAAAGGCACAATCTGGGGAGCTATGTTGTTTCACTTTGTAAACAACTATATCGCCAGTTTATAATTAAGTAGGCAAATTACTTGGCGGCTGGCCCATTGAAGCAATACTTTCGTTACTAGAAACATTGCTTGTAATTCTATTCACCATTCCAACATCAAAATTAACTGTCATTGGGAAGTGGAATAAAGCGGTTAAACTTTCCACATCAATAAATTTAGGAGAAGTTCCTCTGGCCAGACTTCTTTTAATTAAACTTAGATACATCTTTTTTTCTCGGAAAATAGCTTCTCTAGCCCAGTACCATTTATCTTCACTAGGACCAAAAATAGCCCCTTCTGCAGCTCGGTTAGTCTTGGTATCGCCAGAAGGCATTAAGAACTGGGGATCAGAGCTGAATTGTTTAAGGTAACTCATCATAGGGCCAAGGTTTTTAACAGGGCCTTTCCTGGGTGAAAAGAAACCTACTTTGATTTTAAACTTAAAGTTTTCACTGGAAATTTTATTATTAACAGTATTTAATAATAGTTTTTCTTGTTCTGTTAAAAGCTTCACGGTGCCACCTTCTCCCACCTCGCTTACAGAATTTGTTGCTAATTCTTTCTTCAATGCTTCTAATTCTTTCTTCCACTCTTTCTTTTTGTCTCCATCAATAAAAGGTCTAATAATTAATTGAAACACAGCGTAATCTCCTTCCTCAATATGTTCTAATGCTGCAATAAGAGTTGCAAATGGGTCGGTTATTGGGTTTAGGCTACCAATTTGAAAAAATTTCCAGCTTTTTAGAGGATATAAATCGCTTTTATTTCCAAATACTATATCAGTTCCATAAAAATATTTATAATCCTGAAAGCCACCAGTCCATTCCTTCGGCCAAGATGCAAACGGATCTTCAACTTCAAGCACAGAAGTGCCGGGATAGTGGGCTAATAGAGAGCTTCGTAAAAGAGGCAAAAAATTTCTGTTTAGCCAACAGTATATAGCAATTTCTCCTCCTTTGGAATGAATTTCGAAAGTAAAATTTTCGTAGGATTTACCTTCGACATAAATATCCTTTGGGCTTTTTCCGGCGTAAATTGACGAAAGGTTAATAAAAAAGTTCTCCATTTCAGACATCGACCTAAGGTTTTCAACTGGAGGTATCATTCTAACCAAAACATACTTTTGCTTACCCATCCAACCTCCTATGGTTTTATCTAAAATCCTTCCATCAACCCACTCGTAAAGTTGGCCAAACAAAGCATAAAAACCACCAGCCAAAAATACCCACACAAAAGCCCAAGCCAAATCGATGAAATACATAGGTAAAAAGTAGCATTTCAACCTTTTAATGTCAATATCTTGACAAATAGGGCTTTTGAACAGATATTCTAAGCATGACAAATTATCGCCGAAAGCGAACACAACCTAAAGATTTATCAAAACAATATCGTGTTAATAAAGAAATTGTTGCCGATTTAGTAAGGGTTCTAGACGAAGAAAACCAAATGCTGGGTATTTTTACTGTAGATAAGGCAATAGAAATTGCAATAGAAAAAAATTGTGATGTTGTTGAAATTAATCCAAAATCGGAACCGCCAGTTGTTAAAATTATTGATTATAACAAATTTGCATATCAACAAAGCAAATCTAAACCTAAAACATCAGCCACAAAAAATGAAACAAAAACATTAAGAGTTTCAGTTAGGGTAAGCATTAACGATCTTCAAGTAAGGGCAAAAAAAGCTGATGAATTTTTAGAAAAAGGTATGAAAGTTAAACTGCAAGTGCAGATGAGAGGTAGAGAAAAATCTCATCCAGAAGTTGCTGAAGAAACTATGACAACTTTTCTTTCATTAATCACTCACGAATATATTTATGAAGCTGAAGCAAAATTGTTCGGAGATAGTAGTTTCGCCACCATCAAGCCAAAGGCTTAAGCAGCCTAGTTTACTTGTTTTGTTGCCTTGTTCGTTTTACCGACCAAATAATATCAATAATATTGCCCTGCTCTAAAACATCAAGAACATTACTGGTTTCCCAGCCGCTTCTAACATCTTTCACCAATTTATAAGGATGCAACACATAGTGCCTAATCTGGCTGCCCCATTCTACTGAATTTATCTCACCTTTAAGTTCTTTTATTGCTTGTCTTTGCCTTTCAAGCTCGATAACTGCTAATTTATCCTTTAAATACTTCAGCGCCATAGCTTTATTTTGCAGCTGGCTTCTTTCGTTTTGGCAAGAAACATGAGTGTTGGTAGGAAGATGAGTTAATCTAACAGCCGAGTAAGTAGTGTTTACACTTTGGCCTCCATTTCCACTTGATGTTGAATAATCCCATTTTAAATCCTCTTCTTTAATCTCTATTTTGGAAGAATCATCCACATTTCTTGGCAAAACTTCAACTGAAGCAAAACTGGTTTCCCTGGTTTTTCCAGCATTAAATGGGGAAATCCGCACAAGCCTGTGTACTCCCACTTCTTCTTTAAGTAAACCATAGGCATAGTCACCTTTGATTTCTAAAGTAACTGTTTTTAATCCACCTTCTTCTCCAACATCAATATGGACTGTTTGAAAAGAATAGCCCTGTGTTTTTGAGAAAGACTGATACATGGCGCAAAGCATGGCTGCGAAATCTTCTGCATCAACACCACCTGCTCCAGCGTGAATAGTTAATAAACAGTCATTTAAATCATACTTTTCATCTAAAAAATTCTTTTCCTGAAATTCATTATGTAATTTTTCTAATAATATAACATTGGTTTGGATTAAATCTTCATCACCTAAATCTAAAGCTGCCTTCACATCTGAAACTTGTTTTATTAAAAAGTTGATTGCTGCAATTTTATCCTCCAAAAGCTTAATATTTTTTGAAATTTTGGTGGCCTTGTCCTGATCGTCCCAAATATTAGGTTCTTCCATTAGTAAAATATCTCCATCCAATTCAAATTGTATTTTAGATAAACCAACACCTTCAATAGTTTTATTTACTGTTTCTAAAAATTGAGATATTTCCTGCCTATGCATAATCTGATTATTAAAAAGAATAAATTTATGGTCAAAGATTTCTTTCTTATAAACCCTTGCTGATTTGACGGAGCTTTTAAATCTTGGAAGTATAAAAGTATCTGTTTTGCAATGGAATATATATGAATAAAATAAATTTCCCTAAAATAATTAAAAATATATATACTAAAAATTTTTGGATTAAGTTTGCTGCTATTTTTATACCAATACTAATATCAATTTTTCTTTTTAATCCTTTTGATAACACCTTAACTTTTTATTGGGACCAAAGTTATTTGTTGGAAGATAAAAATGTGTTCTCTAACTTGTTTTTTTTCATGCAAGAAAGATTTGGTTTTGGAGCATATGGCTATTATTTAAATTTTATTGTTTATTCCACTTTTAGCTTTATTTTTGGGCCTGGAAAAGGAATGGATATAACCATGATTTTGCTTATCCAGTCGGCTTTTTGGGGTGTCTATTTGCTTTTAAAAGAAATTACTCAGGCCAATAACAAATTAGTTATATACTTGCTAGCTCTGCTTTATATTGTTTCTTTTGAAACTCAATTAAATGTGTACAGAACTGTAATTGCTCAAAATTTTCTTTGGGGGCTTTTACCACTTGTGTTGTTTCTTACTATTAAAGTGTTAAGATCTAACCTAATTAGATGGCAAATTTACCTGGCAATTACTTTATTTTTCTTTCAAGTAAGCTTTGCCCACCCTACTTCAGTAGTTAATTATTCCTTGGTTCTTTCGGCTGTATTAATTCTAAGTTTTTTCAGAAATAAAATTTCCTTAGCAAAAATAATAAGAATTATTGTCTTGAATATCTTAGTTTTTTCTCCTATCTTAATCCAGATTTTGTTGATGAGCTCGGAGGTTTCTGGTTTTATTTATAATTCTAACAACACCTTTGGGGGAGACTTTATTTTATCTTGGTACGAATTAGGAAAAGATAGATTTAACCTCTCAAATATTTTGCGATTGAACTATTTTCTTGAATCTCAAATACGAACAGATACTTTTGATGGAGAGTATTTATTAAGATTATCCAACTTGAAAATCAATAATGCATTTAATGTATATACATTGGCTAGTATACTTAATCTGGGCCTTTTCGCAATTATAATCTTTCCTCTGGTTCAGGGTAGAAAAATTCTTAATAAATTAAACAATCAAGCTAGCAAAAATGACTTAAATATATATTCCTATTCTGCTTTTTTTGCTATGTTTTCCATTGCTATAATGGCAATGTTTCAAGGGCCATTGCTACAATTATTTGGTTTAGTATATAGAATAATTCCAACTGTTTTTCTGCTTTATAGATATTTAGATGCAAAATTTGGGGTTGTTTTTATATTGATTATTTTAATAGCAGTTGCGGCTAGCCAAAAAATTATACAAGGCAAGATTGTTCAACAATTGATTACAGTCTTTTTGATATTGTTGAATGTTTTATACCTTGGTTTTCTATCAACTAAATTCTATGTTTCACCATATAGCCAATTGGAAATTCCCAGCCAATATAACGATACTTGTGAATACTTAAAAAATAATTCTTTTAGAACAATTAAAGTTCCATATAGCTATGATTTTCTTCAATTCAGTGAAATATCAGATAGAAAAGTATTAAGTAATGATGTTTTCACCCAAAATTGTAATCACCCAATAATTACCACTAGAAGCTTATCTGGAGATTCAGAATTTTCTATTATCAATTTATACAATTCAATGCAGTCTAATCCAGAGCAGTTTAAAAAAGATATTAATTATCTTGGAATTGATACTCTAATGGTCGATAAAAAGTTTGTTCCAAATAAATCTTGGTATAGAATATATTCAGAAGAGCAGAAACAGGAATTAATTTCTAATCTTGAAGTAAATTTTAAAGAAAATAATGTTTTCGAAAATGAGTATTTTATTATTTACGAATTTGAATCTACCTCGGCGTTTGAAATTGATAGCGGAGAATTGATACCAATTAAAAACTCTCCCACCGATTATAGTTTGCAAATAAAAAATATCAGCAAGGACACAAATTTAGAGTTTCAATACGCATTTAGCAATTGGAGAATTACAGACTATTCTTCTAAATATTTTTTGGGCAATAATCTCTTTCAACACACCAAAGGGCGTGGATTTAATAATAAATGGAGTATAAAATTAACCGACTTGCAAAACAACTGCCCTGAAACTTATTGCACTAAAAATAATGATGGAAGCTATAATTTGAACCTAGAATTATGGTATCAACCTCAAATTGTTTATCAAGAAATAATGATTATATTTATCGCTATTTTACTAAGCTATATTTCCATATCCACCTATTCTCATCTGTATGTTAAAAAAATTAAATAGTTATATTAAGCAAATTAACCTGTCTAAATTAGAATTAGGGATCATTTCTCTTTTATTGATAATAACTTGTTTTTTATCTTTCGATGGCCTAACTAAGGATAGCGAAATTGGTGTTAAAGCAAGCAGCAATTTGGAATCTATTTTGGTCAGTGAAGATAGAGGAAGTAGGCAAGATTTGCAAACAGTTTCAATAAAACCTAAACAGCAAACAGATTTAAATACAATTGCCAGCACAGCCAAATTAGTTCAATCTGTGCCATTTAAAGAAAATATTGATGATGAAAATTGGCAATTAGTTAACCCTTACAATACAAGTAAAGTTTTTAATTTAGATTACAAATTATCCAACTATTCCCAACTTGAAATAAAGTATCAAAAAGATTTACAAAAACTAAGCTTTGTTCTTCCAGCTACTAGTTTTGCTTTGAATGATACAGAATATAAAGTAGATGAAGTAGAAGTAGCCAAAATTGAAAATTTATCCCAGAAGAGCGTAATATATTTATCAGATAACAAAGGTATATATTTAGACAATTACACTGACGGTGTGTCAATAACCTTCGAGGATCTTCAAAATACAAATATCTTTCTTTACACTATAGAAAAAACTTCAAATTTACTTGCTCAACCTAAAACCTGCTCTGTTTTGCCATTCAAAAATAATATAGACTCTGAAAATCCGTTGAATTGTTTTAAAGAATCTTATTCCACACAATTGCAGCTGAACAATGAATATATGCTATCTTTCAGTTTAAATTCTAAGGATTTAACTTATGTTAATTCAAACATTAAACTTGGGAATGAAAATAATATAAACAATAATAATCTTCAGCAATTCAACAAATTTGTTAAAGTTAATAAATCCACCTCAACCAGTTTCAACCAATTATTTACAGCTAAAAACCCAGATCTTAGTTATTTGCAATTCACTCTTTCAACAATAAATAGCTGGCAAAATTTACTTAATTTGGAAATTAATGAACTTAAAGTTTCAAGTTTAAAAATAGAAAAATTACCCGAAGTTGTTAAGCTTTACACACCAAATTTATTGGTTAAAAGAAACTTAAAAATTGCTTTGCCTTCTGGAAAATCAGAGCTAACCTTTTCATCGAATCAAAATCCAGAATATAAAATTAATTCTGAAAATACATTCTTAACCTCATGTAATCTTGAAAACTTTAACAGCTCCAATTTAAGTCAACTTTATTACAACCAGCTTAAACTAGATGATTCTGAAGAAATAAACAAGTCAAATTGCCAAGCCTATATTACTAATTTGGTTCTCAATGCCAATTTTAATTATACACTGGATGCTAAAATTAATAGTAAAACAACAGATCAGACCAAAATTAAAGTTAATGTCCTGAACTCGAATAAAATAGAAAAAACTATTAAACCAATTATTGGGGAAAATGAAATAAGCATTAAGGTAGATCCTAAAAATATTGGCACTACAGGTACTACAATCCAAGTTTTAAGCGAATTAACCAATGAAACACAAATTAAAGATATAACCATTACAAGGAATCTTCCAAAAGACTTATTTAATTACATTTTTTACGAAGAAAAAACCTTTGCAATTTCTGACATTCAATTAGTTAGTCAGAGTACAAGCCCATTTCAGAGTAATTTTGAAGTTAAAGCAGGAGAAGCAAACAGTTTTATTCTTTCATCCACAAATAAATTGCTACCATTTACAAGTATCAAATCAAACACTTCAGGGGTTTCAATAGAAAGTTATACCGACGACAATGGAAATTCAGTGTGGCTAATCACCTGTTCTGAAGCTTGTGGCAATACTAATTTAAACCTGCAAAACCCTATTTTGTTATTACGAAAATTTGCCCTACCCATTTTCCTAGCTACATTGATCATATATATTGCGATGAGATCACTCTGGGAAAAATATAAACACATTATCATTCCAAAGACATTAGACTATATCAATAATCGAGTAAATCAAATCAAATCTGCCTCTTTATCAGTTTGGAAAAAAATCGTATTTATAGAAAGCTATATAGTAAATCGATACTGGCTACTTCTCTTATCAGTTTTAACTGTCCTAGCTCTTTTATATCTTATTGTAGGCCTGAGAATTAGCTTTGTATTTCTATTCCTTGTTACATGCTTAAGATTCAAAATAAAAGCCAAAATAACGGCTATTATAGGCTTAATTGGAATTTTATTAATGATGTTGATTCAATTCATTTTCACCCAACCCTTAATTCTGAATAATCTACTAGCCAGCAAATACATTAACGCCAACAACGCCGAGCTGGTGGGCACATATAGTTATTATATTATTAGTATAAGTATTGTGTTGTTTATCCTGGAATATAGTTTTAAAAAGAAGTAAATAAAATATTTGTGGCAATGGTTATGTTCAAGGTGTTATTGAAAAATATTTAGAAATTAAGTTCTTCAGGTAAATCTCTAATACCAACTTCTAATTGATTTTCTTTAGATTTTGTTATTGAGCTAATAATAGAATCACCGTCATCAGAACTAATAGCACCAATGTACTTAGCGAGCGGATTATTTTGATACCTATTTCTAAACAAAGTACAATATTCAACTGTGATAGTGTAAGGTTGCACTGATTGAATTTCAACTCCAAAATCTTCTTTTGCAAATAATTTCATAAAACTTAACCAATCTAGTACTTTCCAATCATGCTCAGATGAGGAAGGTGCGTGGCGTATTACAAGAG
>Ga0209972_10000725_pt1 | contig 32440 bp, 37 predicted proteins | sample NOAtaG_7_FD_187302 | JGI IMG/M metagenome (GOLD analysis project Ga0209972, IMG submission 187302) | Freshwater lake microbial communities from Lake Erie, under a cyanobacterial bloom - NOAA_Erie_Diel1S_2200h metaG (SPAdes) (version 2) | ecosystem: Environmental > Aquatic > Freshwater > Lake ...
CAATTAGAAAGAGACTTGATCTACAGCCAGGAGAAACATTTATAGTAGATGGACAAAGGTATAAACAGAACACTACTGGCGGAACTCCAATCTGGATGGGGCCAGCTCCAAAAACACCTGCCCTAGCAGCTGGTGGACATATAAGAGGAGCAGGAACAGGAACATCTGATTCTATTCCAGCTTACCTTTCAAACGGCGAATATGTAATTAAAGAAAAGGCTGTAAGAAAATATGGCGTAGAGACCTTCGATGCATTAAATGCAGAAAAGTTTGCAGATGGCGGACCAGTAAGACGTGGCATTCGTCAGCAACTTCCATTTTTCCCATGGCGACCAGATCTACCAAATTACTGGAGTGATGGAAAGCCAACTGGAAGTCCATACACTGGAAGATGGGGAGAGCTAAGATACAACCCTTCAAGTGGTAGAGACATTTGGGGCGGAACAGAAATTCCAGGTCTTAAGTTTACTGGAAAAACACCACAACAATCAGATTACTGGCATCAAATGCAAGAGCAGCCAGGCAAATCACGTGGTCCAGGAATGGGTATCGATAAAGATCCAATGCGCTTAGCAGGCTCTGGAGCCTCTATGGGCGGTATTGGAAATGGTGCTTATGGGTTTGGCCCACTTATGTTCCACGCAGGTGGGCCAGTTGGGCACAGACACGGTAGAAATGCTCCCACAACCGACAAAAGAAGCAATCTTTCAAAGACTTGGGATTTCTTAAAAGAAGCAGTTAAAGAAACTGGAAGATCTGCTGACTGGTTATACGCAATGTACCAAAGCGGCCAGGGCAGCAGAAACCCTTTCTTTTTAAGTCAAAACAATAGAGCTAAATTTCAACAAATTCAAGATCTAAAAAATGCAGGCTTAGATGCAGAGGCTAAAAAAGCACTGCTCATTAATCATGGATTAAGCTCATTAAACGTTGGTTCACTATTTCTTGGAGGCGCAGTTGGCAGTGCAGCAGTAAGAGGCGCAGTCGGTGCGTATGGTATTAATAGATTAGGAGTAGTAGGACTAGAAACTCTTCTGCCAACAGGGTCCCTAACATATGGTACAAAAGCTCTAACTGGAGTTGCAGCTAACGTAGCCGCTACCTCATCTAAATCTATTCTTGAAAGCAGAATTGCATCTACAGTAAGGCCAAAAGTAGCGGCGTCTGCAGATGAAATAGTTCCTCCTACACGAGAAACTGCACCATTCCCTAGAACCAAAGAAGTTCAGGATGCTATTGACGAAGCTAAAAAATGGAACACGTTTAGAGAAAATGAATTTAAAGCAATAGAGGAAGCTAATCCAGATTATTTACAGCTTCATAAATTGTTGGTGGCAATTGATGAAGAAACACACGCACTTAAGATGGCTGGTGGCAGATACTGGAATGAGACTAGAGGGCCAATATATAAATCTGTACATGAAACCCCAGGTTCACCAGACAAGCAGCTTTTTGACAAACATAGTAAAAACGACGATTTCTGGAAATATCACCAACAAAAATACAAAAATGAAATTGAGTTAGATAGAATATCAAGAGCAGAAAAATATAATATTACCCCTGGGGAAGTACTCGCTTTAAGAGAATTTCTGGAGATGCCTCTAACAGGACACCTTGATTACAGAAAGAGCGGTATAGAGCAACTAGTATCACGGTTTACCATACCAGAAGGAACTGTTTCATACCGAGGTCTTAGTGATATAGACATGGAGGCCTTATCTAAAATTGGTATAGGAGAATCATTTGTTGCTCCTACTGTAAGATCAATTACTGATAATAAAATTGCCGCTGCAGCAATAGGTGCTTTTGGAGGAACAGGTGGCGGAAGATCTGGTGCCATAGCAAGAATTATATTTGGTCCTAACGTTAAAGGAATATCAGATATTGGTGTATTAGGAGAAGCACAAGGATTATCTCACGAAGGATTAATAGGCCCAAACACAAGATTTATATTAGAACAAATAATTAGAGGCGGCGCACAATCTTCAAGATATGAAAATCAAGCTGGTGTTCATATGATGAATATTGTTCCTGGTCAAGGAAAAATTATTACTGAAACTTTAGACGAATATGTATTAAGAGCAGTAAAAATGAAACTTGGCGGACTTGTAAATGTTCCTAAATTTGAATCTGGAATAAATGTAGTACCACAAGATATGTTGGCAATGATACACAAGAATGAATCTATAATTCCTGCCTCAATGAATCCATTTAATCCAGAAGCGGCAATGCCTAGATATAATTTTGATAGACCTTCATTTGGCATAAGAGGAGAAGGCTCATCTGGAGCATCTTATACTGTTAACCAAAACATATATGCATCTGAAGGAATGGATGTAGAAGCCCTATCCAATATGATTGTTAAAAAGGCTGAAGTTGTTATTGGACAAAAGGCCAAGGTTAATGTTAAAATGGTAGGACAGGGGAAGAATATATAATGCCATCTTTAGTTTTGCCAGTAGGAGCAGCACTGTTTTTACAAGACGATGCTGGAGTCTTCCATGCCCTAAGTGAGCATAATAGGTCTCCAATATCAGTCGATACCGAAAGGTTTGAGAAGACCGCTAGAATGGCCAATGGAAGCCTTAGAAAGCTCTTTATAGCCGACAAGAAGATAGTGTCCACCTCCTGGAGCATGCTTCCTTCATACACCACCATGACGGTAGATGGATACTGGGGGGCGGAAAACCTAAAGGCTTTTTATTTAAGCGCTAAAGGTCAGGGAACATTCAATGTAAAAATTGCATATAATGATACAAGATCAGAGACATTCCTTGCCGCATTTACATCATTTTCATCAACCATGGTTAGAAGAAATATAACAGATGGTCCAGCAAGCGGGAAACAAGTATTTTGGGATGTATCTATAGCACTGGAAGAAGTATAATGATAGCAGTAAGTCAAGCAACTAAAGATAAAATAAATACATCTGAAGCATATTCAATGTCAGGCGGATGCTGGCTAGAATATAATATGAATGATTTAATTAATGGTGCTAAAGTAAGAGGGCCAAATGGAACAGATGCAAATCCAGAAGGCGACCTTCAAATAACACAAACTATTTCTTCCACTGGTAAGCAATACTATCCATATAAAAAGCTATTCCCATTAACTAATATAATAGATCCAAGAAGACCTTCCTCTGCAGGAATAAGTTATTTCTTATTAAATAAAATGGTTCCAGTTCCTGTACCTAAATATAATGTTTCAAAAGAACTTCCTACCAGACTTTATTTTGCCAGCGCAAAAAATCAATATAAGTATTTCCTAGCTGGACCAGCCGAGAACCTTTCTTTAGTCAATTGCAACATTAACGTAGAGTATCCAGCATCACAGACAGCCGTTACAAATACAATAGTAGTTAAATTTGAAACCTCATATTCTAAACCAGTCACATGGTCTATTAAAATAAAAAATTATGCTGATGTAGAAGCAACAATATCTACAAATGCAGTTGTTCCACAGGATGGATTAGTTCAGCTTTATTACAATGGTGGACTATGGTCAAGTGCATCCTCATGGTCAACTACAAAGTTTACAACACCATCAGCCCCGATAGATATTAAAAATATTACTGTGTCTGTAAGCACAATTAATAAAGCAAACTCCTACCTTGGAGTTATTGAAGTTGGAGCAAGGTACATACAAGATGTTTCTGATAGAGTAACATCTTTTCAAATTTCAAAAATGTCTTCGGATGATTCATCTGGAATTGTTCCAGTTGGAGCAGTTACATCAAACGCTATGTCTTTATCTTTAGAAGGATTTGATAAAAAGGGAATAGAATACGATAAGACTATTGCATTTAATAAATCTAATATTAACTTGTATAAAAATGTAAAGGTGCTTCCATTTCATAAAATAGGTGCAGACACAATTTACCAGGGAGTATTCTATATTGATTCATTTACTATATCTGAATTTGGAGAAATTGATATACAAGGTTTAGATGGGGCAAAGTTTTTACAAGAAATATTAGCTCCAAATATTGTTATTCAGAATGCACCATCCCAAGCTATTATTAGAAGGTTGTTGGATGGAATAGGTTTTACTTCATACAACTTTAATACCTATAACAAAGATAGCACAGACTTAGCAGACACAGCTACCATAGTCCCCCTATTTTGGTATACAGAAGATACAAAAACAGTTTGGGAGCATATACAAGATTTATGCAGAGACACCCAAATGATCGCAACATTTGACAATAACGATGTTCTTCAGTTTTATCCTAGAGATTACTTGTTTGATAAAACTAGACAGTCTATTTTTAAATTTAGAAGCGAAAAGAAATTATTAAATCTTCCCAATATAATATCTTTTAGCAAAGAAACTGTTCCTTCTGTTAAAGCAGTTAAAGTAATATACTCACCAATAATAAGCACGAACTATTCAGGTTCGTCTGATAATCTTTATGTTTCTCCTCCGTCCGCAATAGGAGCAGCAGCTCTACAAAAAAAATTACTGCCAACCCAGCCACCAGAAACAGATGCACCACTCGGCACCGTCTCCCTTGCACCAATTAGTGCATACAGCAGCCTAGCAGATACATCTTTCTATAATAAGTCTGGATATCTTTTACTTAATAATGAAATTATTCAATATGATGCAATTCAATTTATGTATGCTCCAATAAGCGGAACACCTGCAATAGATTATAAATGGATAACTTCTGATTCAGATATAGCAAAGTGGTTGGGAGAAAGTAAAATAGGAAGTTTTAAATCAACATTAAAATATAGAATTAAAGAAAGAAATTCATTCAACGCCACTGGCAAGGGTGTGGGGGTTGGAGAACTTCATGAAGTAAACATAAACGATCTAAGGGACGAATGGACTGGATCTAGAATGAATTTTAGTGCAAATACTAACGTTGGAGATCAATCAGTATTCTCATTAAAGCAGACCGAAAAGATGCCAGACGGCGAAAATATAGAAGTGTCAAGATCACTTCTTACAATTGTCCCACCTCCAAAATCTCCAGAATACTATGCTGCATCAATTACTCCAACTGCATCAACCATAAACCTTGCTACAGAAAAATATTTCTCTGTTGGAACAGCATTGTTTTTTAAATTTATTAAAGATCAATTTGGAAGAGTTACTGGAGAGCAAGCAGTTTCAGCTGGTTTAGGAATAGGACTTTCTTCTTCTAGCCTAAATGGCTATGTATTAAAAATGTCAACATCTCAAAATGTAGCTAATAAGGGAGTTAATCATAGAGATGTTCAAATGTTTAAAATAGTCAATGGAAAACAAACACCGCTTAAAGATTCACAAACAGCTGAAGACAATTCAATTACTGGAGTTTCTGGAGGCAAATTTTATAGAATAGACGTTAGAGTTTCTAGAGAAACAGCTGGCTCTTTAAAGTTTAAAATTAAATTTAACAATCAGACTATCATAATAACAGATACCGACCCTGTAGCAATAAGCAATAGCATTTCTTTAATTGGAATTGAAGGAGAGTCCGCCTTTGATTATGCATATGCTTCTGCTTTAACTAAAGATGAGTTTAACTCAAACACATCATATGATAATTATGGCTCGTATATTTCATCCTCAAACTCTTTGCAAAACCTATTTGGAGATTTTGTTTTTACGGGATCTAATTCAGATACTAAAGCTCCATGGATAAAAGAGTTTGGTCCAGTTGCAAGAGAAATAAAAAAAATCTCTACTAAATACTCAACCAGGCCTGGGATTGTTAAGTATCCACAAATAATTTTAAACCCTAACGTATCACTATTAGGTTACGACATGAATTCTTTTGGGATTGATGCTTATATACTAAACAACACTGGTGCATTTGTTGATATAGCAGACGGTGGAGAAAAAAGTTTTATTGTTGTTGGCGAAACAATAACTACTCTAGACCCCTTTGAGTACTTAGACCCAGGACTGTCTTCAACAAAAAATGAAGAGCAAGTAGCATTTGAATCAACTTGGATACAAAGAGAAGAAGAGGCAAAAAAATTATCTGAATGGATGAGAACCCAATGGTCAAAACAACAGACTGTTCTAACCCTTGATATTTTCCCAAATCCTATTATCGAAATAGGAGATGTTGTAGAGATATCTTATCCAAGCAATTTAGTGTATTCTACAGAAGATACAGGCAAGACGGCAGGCAAATATATAGTATTAGATATAGATCAGTCTTATAGCTCTGATCCAGCCACAAGAATAACCTGCAGGTCGATTTATGTTTAATGAAATGGTAGAATCTTTATATGGCTAGAAAAAATCCTAAAATAGGAAAATCTCAAATAGCGGGTGGAATTAAGGTTCAGCTTCCCTTAGACTCTCCTTTAATTGGTGTATTAAAAACAGATCAGTATGATGTTGTTAATTTATACACTAATCGAGTAACCCTTCCTATGCTCCCAGGAGATGGAGAAGAAGATCCGTTTGAGCCACCGAATCCTCCACCAGAGCCAGCAATTGCACCCAACCTAGAAGATATAGTTTTGATAGGAGCAACAGGTAAAAGATATTCTTCTGGAGAAGTAATTACTGATCCAGAAATATACTACGACTCAAATAATAACAGGTTATTAAAAGTTACCTTTGAAGTAAAAAACAGCGTAGGCGACATAGTAAAAGGAGCTATAATAATATGATAACAAAATTTGGTAAAAGGTTTATTACCTCTTATCTAGCAAATGGTCTTAACTTTAATAGCAAAGATATTGCAGTAGGTATAGGATCATTAGCGCCAACCGTCAATGACACAGACTTACAGTTTGAATTTTACAGATCTGGAGTAAGCTTAGGAAGTATAGACATTCAGACAAATACTTCTACTGGACAAACAACTTATGCTGTAGTATATAAAGCTATACTCCCAACAGATGTGGAAGGAATTATTTCAGAGATTGGAATTTTCCCAACAGCCTTTGCTCAAAATACTGACTACTCTTCGAAGTATGTATCTTCATTTGAAGACACTTCATTTTGGCTAGACAGTAATGGTAATCAGCCAGAAAAAGCTTTTTCCCCATCTCCAAAAATAGGATCTTCATTTTTTTCTATATCTGCTGTAAATGGTGGCTCTAAATCATATAGCCTAGAAACTATATTTGATATTTCTGGTTATGGTGTAGAGGACAGTATAAGCTTTGCGTTTTATCAGTCTGATTTAAACTTAGACTATGTTTATGCAAGATTTTATAGTTCAGCCTCTAACTATAAAGAAGTTAGATTTTTTGGAGACACATCTGTTGGACATAAAGTATTGACTAATAAGCTGTCCAATCTTTTTAATTCATCCTTTACATCATCAGGAGATACTGACTTTTCAAAAATAACAAATATAGAGGTTGGAGCAAAAGCTAAATCCTCTCTATCTACAACAGTGCTTTTGGATGGATTAAGGCTTAACGATGACGACAGATACAATCCACAGTATGGACTCATAAGTAGGTCTGTTTTGCCTACGCCTATAGTAAAAGTACTTGGCGTAGAGATGGACATAGAATATAAAATTAATTTAGGGTTCTTATAATGTCATTCAGATGGATTCAGGTTATAGACGGTGGAGGAGAAGTTATCCCACCAGACCAAGAGCCAACAGCAACTGAGGCTGCTGCCAATGCAAGCAAAAAAACTCCAGGATCTTTTACTGTACAAAAATTGGGACTCAATGTTGTACAGGGGGGGAAGTATCAATTTGCTTTTGCCTATCTATACGAAGACCCAGAAAATCCTTCAGAAACATTAGAAGGCCCTCGCTCTACAAATTTTACATTTAATTTAGATACACCAGATTTAACTAGAGAGGTTACAAATTTAGTTGTAACCCCTGGACTTTTAGCTTATGGTGTTAAATGGGATCCCATAGACAAAAATTTGCCAGAAAATAAATGGTTTATAGATGCACAGATATATGAAAGCTTGACAGGAGCATTTGCGGGAGAAGAATATTTAGTTTGGAATGGAACTGGAAATTCTGCAACAATTTTAGTTTCTGATACAAACAATAGATGGATTCGTGTTTATACTAGAGATGCAGATTTTCACAGGAAGGGTGTTACTTACGGCCCATTTAAAGCAACTGACCCTATTGTTGTAGATGTAACTGGTCCAGGAAACGTTTCATCTGTAACTACAAATGGTGGCCTAGACACTACTGGAATTGTAGGGTTTAACGGATATGCAAACATATCGTGGCCAGCAGTTACTGGAGGTGGAATCCGTGGATATAGAATAAGGTTTAGGCCGATAACTACTCCAGAGTCAAGCTATTCATATGCAGACTCTCCTGGAACTGGAACTTCATATAGGCTTGCAGGATTAGGCGCAGGATTAGTTTATGAAATAGCAGTTGCAACATATGATGAATACAATAACACATCGTCTAGCTATATTGCTGGAACAAATGTTACTGTTGGCGGAACCCCTTATATTGCAAGCACGGTAGATGTTTCTGGGTTTTTTAGAGCAAAAGCAAATCCTGGTGATGCAGATTCAACCGCATTTAAATTTGGATATGGAATAGAAACTGGCAAACGAGGGCTACTATTTAATACAAGTAACTATTGGCATATAGATTCCAACCAATCTGCTCTATTTAAAGTTGGCGGGCCTACTGCAAACTATCTTTTGTGGGACGGGGCTAAACTAACTGTAGATGGAGACATAAACGCAAAGGGCGGAACCTTCAGCGGTAACATATTTATGTCAACCAGCGGCGCATCAATTTATAATGGAACTATTGATTCTGCTACTGGTAATCTAACTGGCAACGGATTTGCTTTAAATTCAACTGGACTTAAGGTTGCAAGCGGAACAAACTCAGTAACGCTATCTGCTGCAAACGGAACAATCACAGCAAATGCTGGATCAATAGCTGGATGGAATTTAAGCGGTACAACGCTTTCTAAGAATAACGTAATCCTTGATAGTGCTGGGCAAATACAAGTTGGATCAACGGCAGCTCAAAGTATTTATTTAAAATCTTCTGGAAGCTTTGTTATGTGGGCAGGGAACAATACTCCAGATGCTAATGCTAAATTTAGAGTTGGTTCAGACGGAACTTTATACGCAACAAATGCTGTATTAGGATCTGGCACAACAGTTGCTGGGTACGCAACAACTGGGAGCCTTGCAAACTATGCTCTTACTTCAGCCCTAGCAAACTATGCAACAACCACAGCCCTTGCTGGAGTTAAATCTACTGCTGATGCTGCCCTTCCATCTACAAGTTTTAGCAAGCTAGAAGTTCTTAAAAAATTAAACAATAGCACCAATGGGGCGACTCTTAATGGAGGAATTCTAGAAGCTGGAACAGTTGTAGCAGACAATGTAGTTTCAACATATGTATATGCTGGGTACATTGATGCAGAAAAAATTAATGCAGGAATGATCACAGGTGTTGATATTGATATTTCTACAGATTCAAGTTCAGGAAGATTTAAAACATCTTACATGCGATCTGGACCTGTAGATAACACTTCTATTACTTCAACTGCAATCAATGCAGTAGCTTTTGTTAGTACTACAACTAGTGGTTGGGTTACTTCTTGCTACCCATACTGGAACGGTGGAGCGGATCTCGGTATCGGAAGCTTTAGATGGAGAAGATTATTAATAGGTAATGGTAGTTACGGAGTTGCCGCAGATTCTTATGTAGACCTTGGCGGCAATATTACAAGACTATATGCAGACGGAAGAATATTTGCAAACACTCTAGGAACTGGCTCTGGGTCAACTATAGTTCAGTCTTCTGGATTTTTAAGGGTTCAAACTTCAAGCAGCAGATACAAAGAAAACATTTTAGAAATAAATAAATCTGGGTATTTAGATTTGCTTTATCAGCTAAAGCCAGTGACTTACACATATAAAGAAGAATTTTGGCCAGAAGGTAATAGGCCAGTATTAGCTGGATTAATAGCAGAAGATGTTAATGCAATAGAAGAATTTAGAACTGTTGTAAATTACAATGAAGATGGTTTGCCAGACAGTATTGCATATGACAGAATGTCATCTCTTTTGATTTTAGCTATAAAAGAAATAAAAGACAAAATAGACACCCTTGAGTCAAGGCTTGACGCTCTGGGAGCATAATGGTATACTGTAAATCTACCAAGGAGATATTATGGATAAAGCAGATTTAGTAATTAGTGCATTACAGCAAAGAATTGGCGAGCTTGTCTCAAATTATGAGACGCATGTTGCTATTCTTCGTGCAGAAATAACACAGCTGCAGCAAACACAAATTGCTGAGGCTACAGAGGAGAAGTAAAATGGCAGATTTTAAACAAATGCTGGTTAACGAAGGGGATCCAATCACATCCGAGCTTTTGGGTAACATAGTCACAAACATTAACCTACTTAACAACATGGTAAAAACTACTAGTGGAGATGCAAATACTCCTAGTACTCAGGTAATTGATTCTGGCAGACCATCGGTTGAATGCAAGATGGATAATAGTGGAAAAGCTACTATTAAATTCAACAAGACCTTTGCTGTAAGACCCAACATAGTATGCACAATATGGCAGACAAGTGGAGAAAATTTTACAACTCAAAAATATCTGCCAATTGTAACAAGCGCATCTGCAACAGAGTTTACTGTAAGAATGCAAAATATCGGTGCAACAAGAAATGGCAATGTGTATGTTCAGTGGATTGCCGTTAGCCCATCAGAAACTCAAGCCTCTGCAACCTATAAAGGCGGCGGTGGCGGTGGCGGTACATCACTAGTACAATAAGTATTGACAATATAACACATAATGCTACAATTTGATGTAGCGCTTTAGGCCATGAATATTCATGGCCTACTAACATTAGGGTAAATAATGACAAATGATTTAAAGTGGATGCTATCTTCGGACCAGCAATTCCCTTATCAAGATGACAAAATGATTGAGCTTTGGTTTAAGGTAATGAAATGGTTTAAGCCAGATGTTGTTGACTACCTTGGTGATACAGATGATCAGGCATGCTATAGCAAATATACAGAAGGCCGTTCAGCAGAATTTATGCAGCTTCACAAAAATGATAGCAGGGACTTAATTGTTCCAATGATGCGACATGAAGCAAAAGGCGCTAGAGACTTTTACGCAAAGACAAGAGAAATGCTTCCTAACGCACAGCTATTTTCAGCTTTGGGAAATCACGATATTCGTATCTTTAACTATGTTGATGCTAAGCTTCCTGATTATATTAATGAAGTAACGCCAGAAGCTTTGTGGTCCTTAGACTCACTTGGGTATGAATATATTTATTATGATGAACTTCCTAAGCGCCGCTTCGGAGACATTCACGTACACCATGGACTCTCAATTGCGGCAACTGGATCTGCAAGAAAAGATATGGAAGACATGCAGATATCTTTAATTCGTGGTCACTCGCACAGAATTGCTTCGCATATGGTAACATATGAACTTAGAAATAATGGTCAGGGAGAAACTCTTCGTGGGTATGAGATTGGTCACATGTGTGATGAAAAGGGTCCAGGCATGAAGTATACACAACATCATGATTGGCAAAAAGGATTTGCTATTGCACATATTGTTAATGATTATCCTCATATTCAAATGATCCATGTTTCACCAGACTATTCATGTGTCGTGGACGGAAAGCTTTTTCAGATATGATAACATGTAATAAATGTAACGGTAGAGTATTTATTGATAGAGTTTTTTCTCAAAAACTACATATGGAATTGTTTTGCATCATGTGCGGCAAGCGCTGGATGATGAATAAAAATACAAATAAGTTGGGTAAATGGCTGGAGAAAATAGAGGAAGACCAATTAAAAAGATACGGTATTTCTTCTTAAACGGTAAAATACACAAGATACTTAGTTCTTCTAGAGCTAAAGATCAAGTTATTGCATGGTGTTATCCAGATGCCAAAAGAGTTCTTTATCCTTATTCGGAAGCGTACAAGCAAATGGGTAATGCGTATAGTGTTGTTCAGGTTGCAGAGATGCTTAATAAACATAGAGTTACCGTACAAGATTATATCTTGCAGGGTAAAATTAAAACTCCTCAAAAGATTTATCCAATTGGAAGTTTATCTAAAGAAGGTTGGTCTAAGTATATGTTTAGTGAGGAAGATATATTAGATTTGCATCAATATATATTAGACTCTGGGCATTCTAATAATATGCCTTCAAAAGCAGAACTGATAGCCCTTCTCAAACACAGCTTTGTATTGTATACTAAGACAAGTACTGGCTTTGTGCCAGTATGGCAGGCGGATTAATGGCGAGCAACAGAACTGTTTTTTGTCCAATATGTCAAAAAGACATAGAGGTCAGATCTGGGTTTGGACACTTTACATTGAACAGACATATTAAGGAGCACGGCAAATGACAACAAGAGTCAAGGTAGACCTTTCTTTTACTAGAAATCTTGGTAACTATGAAAGCATTAAAATTGGCGTTGGAGTTGAAGATGATGTTCGTCAGGGAGAGACGGTAGATGCTGCCACCGAAAGAGTCTACGCATTTGTTGAAGGCAAGCTTATTGCAAAAACCGCTGAGGTAGAAGAAGAGCTAAAGAATGGCAAATAACAAAGAGCCCTATATTCTTATGACTTTGTACCAAAATCTATATAAAGAGAAGTATGGGAAGTCTGCAACTATAAATAAGTTTAGAGAGAAGTGGGCTATGCAGGATGTAATAGACAGCGTTGGTTTTGAAAAATCTATTGATTTAATGAACTACTATTTTTCTCTAGAAAAGTTTGGTCACCCACTGCAGTTCTTTTATTATAACTTTGACAAGATGGAGCAGACCAGAATTGAGATTAAGAAAGATATAGAGACTCGTCGTTTGCTAAGAGAGCACACAAAGAAGATGGTGGAGGAAGGCGGACTATGAATACAGAAGCTACATTAATTTCTGCTATATGTAAGAACAAAGACATTAGTACAGTTATGGCTGAGAATGTTGACGAGCTATTTACTTCACATGGAGATGTTTGGGAAGGCCTAAAGTCATACTACAGTAAGTTTAAGGGAATCCCAGAGGTTGGAATTTTACAAGAGAAGTTTAAAGACTTTGAGCCAGACCTAAATGTAACAGCAGAAACTGCATACTACTTAGATAATCTCAAGAATGAATTTTTATCTAGCAAGTTAAAGAGCATTTTAATTCGTGGTGGATCAATGCTAAAAGAAGATGTTGCATCCAGAGTAATCAATGATTTGCAGTCACAGCTTGCTAGTTTAAATAAATACACTAACAATGTCCGTGACTTGGATATAACAGATGCAGATAATGCAATTAAGCATTTAGAGGCACTGAAGGTCCGTACAGCCGAGATGGGTGGATCCCCAGGCATTAAGACTGGCTTCCAGTCAATCGACCTAGCATACCCTACTGGAATGGCTCCAGGGCACCTTATAGTCGCTATTGGCTGGCCAGGAAGGGGTAAGACATGGTTCACCTCATATCTAGCCTGTAAGGCCTGGGAACAGGGTTTTAAGCCCATGATCGTATCTCTTGAAATGACACCAGAGAATATGCGTGACAGAATTTATACCATGCTTGGCTCTGGTCTATTTAAGGCCAGTGACTTTGCTAAGGGAGATATTAACATTGATGACTTTAGAAGTTGGTCTAATAAAAAGTTTGCTGACAAGAATAAGTTTATTCTAGTATCAAATGAGGGCTCTGGAAATGTAACTCCAAATGCTATTCAGGCAAAGATTGATCAGCATAAGCCAGACATTGTCATTCTAGATTACCACCAGCTCTTTACAGATAATAATAATTCAAAGGCTCCTACTGAGCGTAACATGAATATCTCTCGTGAGTTTAAAAACTTGGCGGTCAGGAATAACATTCCTATTATTGATATTACTGCTGCAACTGCAGATGATATTACAGATCAGGATAACCCACCAATGATGAGTCAGGTTGCATGGTCAAAAGCAATTGAATATGATGCCGATATGGCTATGGCTATTCATAAGTATAAGGGAACAGATATGATTGAAATCGTATCTAGAAAGAATAGACATGGTCATGACTTCGGAGTATTCTTAGATTGGGATATCAACAGAGGTATCGTTAAAGAGATTTACGAAAATCCATTTGAAAATGACGCACAAAAGAATTAAAAGATTTCAAATAGAAGTAGAGTTTTATGATAATGCACAGCTTATAAGCTTGAAGCCACAGTATGAAAACCTGTTAGTGCAGGACATGCGTGGCAAAGGATATGTAAGAGTTTTAGATATCGATACAGCATTTTCAATTGAGTTCACTGGCGAGACATGGAGGTTCTTAATGACACTTCATGGTGTATATGTAGGAAAGAGGAAGGCATGGCAATCAGAGGGTATAACTCAAAGCAAGTTGATTCCACGGAATATGCCCCAAGTCACATCAAATCAATCCTAAAAGAAATTGGATTGAATATTGTTGGAGAGACTGGTAATGACTTCCTATGCTACTGCCCATTTCATTCTAATAGACATACATCTAGCTTTAGCGTAAGCCAAACATCTGGTGCTTTCATTTGCTTTAATCCAGCATGTGGCGAATCTGGAACATTAATTGAATTGATTAAAAGAACTATGCACAAAAATGATTTCCAGTCATTGAGATTAATTGCAAGTAAAGAGACAGAAGCACTCAATAACTTTGATGAAATAATGGAAGACATGCTTTCAGAAAAGCCAGACTTTAAAGAATTTCCACAAGACACATTGGATAGGCTACACACAGATCTTGGGTCAAGCAAAGAAGCCAGATCCTACCTTGAATCAAGAGGAATAAGTGAGTCTTCGATGAAACATTTTAAACTTGGCTATTCACCAGCAATGAACATGGTTGTCACTCCAGTTCATAGCCCAGATGCAATTCCAATTGGCATAGTTGGAAGATCTATTGAGGGAAAGAATTTTAAAAACAGCACAAACCTACCAAAGAGCAAAACTCTTTTTAATATACATAGGGCTAAAAAAATAGGAGAGCAAGTAATAGTTTGCGAGTCCAACTTTGATGCAATAAGAATTCATCAGGCTGGTTTCCCAAATGTAGTTGCAACGCTAGGAGGATTTCTTTCTAATGAACAGCAATCTCTATTAAATAGACATTTTAATAAGATAATCATAATGACAGATGCAGATGAGGCTGGCAGAGAATTGGGTAAATCTATTTCTGGTAAACTCAGGAATAAAGATATATCATGGGCAGTATACGGCTATAAAGAGATTTATCCAAATAAAGCAAAAGACGCTGGAGATTTAACAGAAGAAGAAATAAAGAAATGTATAAAAAATTCAGTATCAGATATTGAATATCGTTCTTGGATATGATATACTAAACAGACAGATGGATTTATACCATCAACTATAATAGAAGAGGATACAAATGGGTATTGTAAAAGGATTAAAGGGACTAAATCAAGTCATGGATAAGCCTTCGTACAGCGAAAATGATGGAACAAAGGCACGTTGGGCAAAGCTAGAAGATGCAGAAAGCGTAAAGGTTCGATTCCTGCAAGAGCTTGATCCAGACTCACCTACATATGACGAGTCAAAGGGACTAGGCTTTATTGCAGTAGAGCATACCAACCCTAAAGATTATAAGCGCAAGGCACTATGTTCTATGGAAGATCAAGGCAAGTGCTACGGTTGCGAGCAACACCGTAAAGATTATAAGGCGGGATGGAAGGGTCGTTCAAGACTTTACATGAACGTACTTATTGATGATGGCAAAGAAGAGCCATACGTAGCAATTCTTTCTCAAGGTTCAAGCGGAAAGACTATTACTCCAACACTAATTGAGTATGCAGGCGAAATGGGATCGATTACAAATCTCATGTGGCGTATTAAGCGTACTGGAACAAAGACAGACACAAGCTATACAATCATCCCTTTAGCTAAGGATGAAACTCCGTTCGACTCATCAGCACTTGAGTTGTACGATCTAGAGACTACAGCCATTCGTGACTTGCCATACACTGAGCAAGAAGCGTTCTTTAATGGTGACGGTGGAAGCCACGAAGCATCTGCTCCTTCAGATTCAGACAGCAACTTAGTCTGGTAATTTTATACTGTCAGGGGCAGTCTATTGACTGCCCCTGCATTATTTAGTAAAATAACATAATGATCTCATACGAAATACCAGACCCATTTGATACATTTGTAGCAAACAAGTATAAGGATTATGTGGGAGCGGTATATGATTTTTTTGCAAAAGAATGGCATATGAAATGCGGGTGCTGCAAAGAAGATTTATATGCACCAAACAAAAAGACAATGATAAAGATTAGACTTTATCATACAAGAAACGAATGCCTGGGCGGATATTAATGAGTTTTGTACACTTACACGTTCATTCATACTATTCATTAATGGATGGACTAAATTCACCTAAAGAATTATGTCAAGCAGCGTTAGATGCTGGGCAAACTGCGATTGCAATTACAGACCATGGTACTCTCTCTTCACACAGAGATATGCAAATTGCCGCAAAGGAAACAGGCATTAAGCCAATTCTTGGTGTTGAGGCGTACATTTCTCCAACCGATAGGTTTGATAGATCATCTAAAACAGATAAGTCTATTCAGGCCTACAACCATATTATTTTGCTAGCGAAAAATAAAAAGGGGTTGGAGAATATTAATATCCTTCAGGAACTTGCATGGAACGAAGGCTTCTATCATAAGCCACGTATTGACAGGGAGATTTTAAATGAATACAAAGAAGGCATTATTGTCCTTTCTGGATGCCTTAATGGGCTTATCTCTAAAGCTATTGAAAAAGAAGAGTTCGGGGAAGCCAAACTTTTATTACAAGGTTTTAAGAAAACTTTTGACGAAGACTTTTATGTTGAGGTACAATCTCACAATCCGCCAGAAATAAATGCAAAGCTGCTTGAGCTTGCAGATGAATTAAATATTAAAGCGGTAGCAACAGGAGATGCTCACTTTGCTAAAGAAGAAGATAGAATACTAGAAGAAGCCCTGTTAATTCTTTCAACATCGCCAAAGATAGATAAAGAATCAGACTTTGAAATGTCTAGAAACATAAAAGATATGATGGAAAGATTTAATTATCTTTATCCAGATCGTAGAATTTCTTTTCAAGACTATAATTTATTTATCCAATCACGTTCAGAAATCGAAGCTGACTTTAACACTGCTGGAATTACTCGCACAGACATTTATGAAAATACAGTTGAGATTGCGGATAAGGTTCAAGAGTATGATTTTTATCAAGGCCTCGACCTTCTTCCAGTTCCAAAAACTGATGCTGATGAAAAACTTCGTGACATGTCCTACCAAGGTCTAAAGTCTCTGGGGTTATCAGACAATCAGGTATACGTTGATAGAGTTGAAGAAGAGCTTTCTGTAATTGCATCTAAGAATTTTGCATCATACTTCTTAGTTATTGCAGATATGATTAATTGGGCAAAGACAAATGATATCCGTGTAGGTCCTGGACGTGGATCGGCTGCAGGCTCACTGGTATGCTACTCTCTTGGAATCACAGACGTAGATCCAATTAAATATGATTTATTGTTCTTTAGATTTATTAATCCAGAGCGTAACGATTTCCCCGATATCGATACAGACTTTGAAGATCGTCGTCGTAAAGAGGTAAAGGATTACCTTAAGAAAAAGTTTAAGCACGTTGCATCTATTTCTACTTATACTTATTTTAAAGATAAGGGTGTAATTAGAGATGCTGCAAGAATCTTTATGGTTCCACTGCAGGAAGTAAATCGTGCAATGAAGTCTATTGATACATTTGAAGATTTTATTTCGTCTCCAAATACAAAAGAGTTTAGAGCCAAGTACCCAGAGGTTGTGTGGTTGGCAGATAGACTTCGTGGAAGAATTCGCTCAGTAGGTGTTCATGCTGCAGGTGTAGTTGTTGCAAAAGATGATTTAAGAAAGTTTGCACCAGTTGAATCTCGTGAAGACTCTCAAGATAAAGTATCAGGAAGAATTCCAGTCGTCGCATACGATATGGATACTGTTGCGGACATTGGACTGATTAAGCTAGATGCTTTGGGCCTTAAAACTCTTTCTGTTATTTCAGATACGATTAAGTCTATTAAATCTAGAACAGGGAAGGATATAGTTCTTTCAGATATTCCTCTAGATGATGCAGCGGTCTACAAGATGCTCAGTGAAGGATATACAAAGGGAGTTTTCCAGGCAGAAGCAACTCCTTATACAAACCTTCTAATAAAGATGGGTACGGATAAATTTGAAGATCTAGTTGCCTCCAATGCACTTGTTCGTCCAGGGGCTATGAACACAGTTGGAGCGGCATATATTAATAGAAAGCATGGCAACGAGGCTGTTGATTATATGCATACTATAATGAAGCCATTTACTGAGAATACATATGGTGTTATCATTTATCAAGAGCAAGTTATGCAGGCATGCGTACACTTGGGTGGTATGACTTGGGCAGAGGCTGATAAGGTCCGCAAGATTATTGGAAAGAAAAAGGATGCAAAAGAATTTGACCAGTTCAAAGATAAGTTTGTTACTGGGGCTTCAGAGCATATTAGTAAGAAAAAGGCAGAAGCACTATGGCATGATTTTGAAGCGCATGCTGGTTATTCTTTCAACCGTTCCCATGCTGTTGCTTACTCTATGCTTAGTTATTATACTGCTTGGCTTAAGTCCTATTATCCTCTTGAGTTTATGTTTTCAATTCTTAAAAACGAAAACGATAAAGATGCTAGAACAGAATACTTAATTGAGTCTAAAAGACTAGGACTAAAGGTATTGCTTCCTCACATTAATGAGTCAGACTTATATTTCTCATTGCAGAAAGATGCTATTCGTTTTGGGCTAACCGACATTAAATTTATATCAGACAATATCGCAAATAAAATTATTGATCATAGGCCATACAAAGACTACCACCATTTTGTATCTACTGCTTCTTCTAAGGGAAGCGGAATAAATAGTAGAGCGATAAGCTCTTTGAATGCAATTGGTGCAGCGGCATTTAAAGATAACCTTAGAGATGGAAACGAAAAAGATAATTACTATGAATATCTAGGTATACCTACATTTAACCTAGAAGGCATTCCTCCTAGAGTTAAGGCACAAGCAAGACCTATTGAGGAGTTTGACGACCTAGGATCCTTTGTTATGTTTGGAATGGTTAAAGGAATTAAGCGTGGTTCTGGATGGGCCAGAGTTGAGCTTGTTGATGAAACAGGTTCTATTGGATTATTCCATAATGAGCAGACCCAAATTGAAGTAGGGCAAATGTATTTTATTCTGGTTGGAGATAATAGAATTGCTAGATACATTAAGGTATCAGAAATCGATCCGTCTTCAAATGATATGTTTGTTGACTATCTTTATAGAAAAGAATATGATTTAGCAGAAGATGAATACATTGTTGTTAACTTTACCCCATATACAACAAAAGCTGGAAAGACAATGAGCCACATAGTTTTGTCTGATAAAAACAAAGTTCTTACTAGAGCGATTGCTTTTCCGACAATGTATAAGATGACCCTCGCTAAAATGCGTGAAGGAATGAAATGTAAAGTTGTTCTGTCAAAATTAGATGATGGAACTTTAAACGTAAAGGAAATAAAATGACAGAAGCCAAGATTGAAGATGTTTATGCTCAGCTAAACATTGCAAGGATACTTGTCGCAGCACTTGAAACGCTAGGAGAAATTTCAGTTCCAGTAATGAAAATTGTTGACGCACAAAATGAAGATAAAGAAGTGCAGGTAGATTATGATGAGTCTAATCAAACATTTACATTTAAATTAAAAATAAAAGACTAATAGGGTTCCAAAACCTTTATTTTAATGCTATACTAGTAGAGAGAAGAAAGATTATAAATGACTATTTCATTAGAAGACATAATGGCAAAGCTAGATCCAAAAACCCGTGCAAGAGTTCAGTCAGCACAAAATGTTCAGGTTCATAAACAACTAACACCTAGCATAGGATTAAATGTAGCTCTTAAGGGTGGCTTAGGTTATGGAAGGCAAGTACTTGTTTGGGGCAATAAGTCTGCTGGAAAATCATCTTTCTGTTTACAGATGATAGCGTTAGCCCAACAAGAAGGAAAAACATGTGCTTGGATTGATGCTGAGGCATCTTATGATCAAAAATGGGCAGAGCAGCTTGGAGTAGATTCATCTTCTCTTATTTACTCTCAGGCTAAAACAGTTAATGATATGGTTGATGTTGGCGTAAAGTTAATGGAGGCTGGAGTAGATGTAATTGTTGTTGATTCCATATCTGCACTACTTCCAGGAATTTACTTTGAAAAAGATGGAAATGAAATGAAAGATTTGCAAGACACAAAGCAAATCGGAGCAGAAGCAAAGGATATGACTCATGCAGTCAAAATGTTAAACTATGCAAATAAAAACACACTACTGGTTCTCATCTCACAGCAAAGAAATCAATTTGGATCTATGCATGCCTCCCACATTCCGACAGGAGGAATGGCAGTTAAGTTCTTTTCTTCCACAGTCATTAAGCTATGGTCTTCGGAAGCTGAAGCTAATGCTATTAAAGCTGGTGTTGCGGTTGGTGACAAGATCATTGAACAAAGAGTTGGCAGGCCAGTCAATTGGATTATTGATTACAACAAGCTCGGCCCCCCTAATCTTTCGGGACAATACGACTTCTATTACCAAGGAGAATCTTTAGGGGTTGATCGTATTGGTGAGACATTAGATGTTGCAGAGATGTACGGATTAATTGAAAAAGGCGGAGCCTGGTATACCATTAACGGTGAACGTTTTCAAGGTAGAGCAAAGGCTGTAGCTTACCTAAGAGAAAATCCAGAGGTTGCTGGAACTTTAATTGGACAAATAAATGCCAAATCTTAATGAGTTTTTTTCTAGACCAGAGATTGTTAATAAAAAAAGCTTAGAGTCAATACATGGATCCAAGCCTTGCTTTAAATGTGAAAAAAATGCTGAAGAAGCTTTTTGGGACGCAGAAACAATGATCCTTGCTTGGGAATGCCCAGACGGACACTCAAATGAAGTAAGGGTTGGATAATGTCTGAAAGATCAGAAGTTAAAAGAGACGGTGCTAAAGCGCAAAAAAATTCTGGTAGAGGTGACTACCAGAAAGGTGATGCACAATGGAAACAGTTTTTAGTTGATTACAAGGAGGCATCCAGATCATTTACTTTAAATAAAGAAGTGTGGTCGAAGATATGCACCGACACATTTAAGGTAAACAGAGATATGCACCCAGCACTAAAAATAATAATTGGTCAAGACTCCAAGGTCAGACTTGGTATAATAGAATGGTCAGTGTTAGAAGAATTAATTAGGTTCAAAGAGGACAATGCATGAAAAAATACGAAGTTATTCCACAGGTATACGTTTTTAAAGATTTGTTTTCAGACGAAGATCTTTCTAAATTGATGCAGGCGATAGAAAACACAAAAAATGTCGTAGATAATGATAACAAGATTACCCCTATTGAGTCTATGCTCTACAATGTTCATGGAGATGCAACCAATGTTTTAGATCCAGAAAGCCCAATAGATCCATGGGTTACATGGTATACGTTTGGTGAAAAGTCCTCGTTTGCAAACAAACCCACCCCAGACAATATAAATAACGAATACAATAAATTTCTTTATGAATTCAAAGAGAAGCTATTTTCTAAGATAGAAGAATGCTTTGAAGAGTATAAAAAAGACTGGATCGGCTCAGGTTCATGGCCAGTATACGTTGATGATTGGTCACTAGGTGGACGACTTAACTACGGGAAAATTGAAATATTACAGCATTACTACACTCCAGAACAAAAGTTTTCAATAACATTTCATACCGATTCCCATGAGCATAGGGAACAGGAGCCAGGAGATAAGCACGTTGCTACTGTGACTTTTTATGTTAATGATGACTACGAAGGCGGAGAGATAGAGTTTTTAAATGAAAATGATAAAAGCTTGGTAACATACAAGCCTAAAAAAGGAGACCTAACTATTTTTCCATCTGGATTGCCATTTTGGCATTCTGCAAAATCTGTAATATCTGGTAAAAGAAAACTTTTTCTCAGGCTTTTTATTTTATGGTCACACGACGGTTCTAATGAGTGGAAGCAAGGACTTGAAATATATGGCGAAGAAAAATGGAAAGAAATGAGCAGAGAAAAAATACAGGATCAGATATCTAATGGAGAAATGGATAGGCAAGTTTTATATAGCCATGAGATACCACAAGATTTAAGTTATGGAATTTCTATTATTGTAGAAGAAGACAAAAGGACATACGTTGACGGGAGAGAAATGTGAACAAGCCAGAAGATAAAAATACGTTGCATCTTATAAGTGATATAACTGAGTTTAACGACCTGCATGATTTTATGCAAGATGAGCACTTAGATAAAGCACTTGCAATAGTAGTAAAGTTATTGATGAATCCAGATGTTCCATCTGCAAAAGCCCCACATTTAATTATGGAGCTACAGGCTATGTCAACTAAATTTGCCGTACTTGCTTCCGTATATTCAACTATTGCTAAAGATAAAGCTGGGACAGCTAATAATAACAAAAAGAATATTTACTATTCAGTAAAGGAGTCCATAGACAAACTTGTAGATGCACTTAAGTATGTCGTTAGGTATAATTCATAAATGGCTAGAGATATTGTAAAGAACCTTAAATTTAAAAAACATATTGGAAACTTCTTTGACCCAGAAAAGTTTGCACAACTTCTAGATGAATCTTATAGAAATACTAAAAGGCCAGATGGTGATACCACTAAAAAGTCATTTAGCCCAAGCTCTCTTGGCTACGGCCATGGAACCTGCCCAAGGTATTGGTATATGGCATTTACTGGTGCAGTTTTTATCGACGATAATGATGCAGTTGCCGTTGCCAATATGGCTCAGGGTACACAGGCTCATGAAAGATTACAAAATCTTATTAAGACTATGCCTGAGTGGAGGGCGGAAGAAGAAGAAATTGTTAATGAATACCCACCCATTCGTGGCTTTATAGATTTAATTATGGAATATGACGGCGAGATGGTCATTGGGGAAATTAAAACTGCTAAGCAAGAGGTGTGGGATACAAGGCAAGCAGAAATGAAGTCTTCTCCAAACCACATGCTGCAGCTACTTACATACATGAAGCTTAAAAATGCTAAAGAAGGATTCTTCCTGTATGAAAACAAAAATACCCAAGAGGTTTTAATTATTCCAATTTCTATGAATGAAAAAAATAAAGCCATAATAGAAGATGCTTTTAGGTGGATGGAAAAGGTTTGGGACAACTTCAAAGAAGGAGGCCTACCAGTTAGACCAGAAGGCGCAACAAAATATAAACTGCCATGCACTTACTGCCCAGTCAAAAAAGAATGTTGGTCTAAAGGCTCTGATCCTGGAACAGTAGAGATCGAGCTAATGAAGGTTTCAAAATAATGATATGTTTAAATTCAGAATGTAAAAAAGATTTTGTGTCTAAAACGCATAATCAAAAATACTGCTCAGATGAATGCTGTAGAGTTTCAACAAATAAGCGAATAATGGAAAAGTACTACGAAAAAAAAGCAATAAAAAATGGAGCTCCTAGAAAATGCAAAGGGTGCAGCAGTTTTTTAAGTAGGTATAATGATCAGCCATACTGCGCTAAATGCATAAAGTCTAAAAGCTCAAAGTTTAAAAAAGATCTTATGGGTATAATAGATGACATTGGCTAGTCTTGTAAAGACAAAGGCAAGCAGAGTTCTTGGCATAGATGCCTCTACAAACTCTGTAGCATTTTGTTTAATGGAAAATGATATTCCACTTAAGTGGGGTAAGTTTAATATTGTTGGAAACGACATTTACCAAAAGATATATGACGCTAAAGTGAAGACTTCAGCCATGCTAGACGAGCTTAAAGCAGACTATATAGTGGTAGAAGGTGCAGTACTTGTTAGATCAGCAGATGCTGTAATTAAGCTTTCATATGTTTATGGTGTAGTTATTGCAGAGCTAATGTCTACTGGCGCTGAAGTTATAACAATATCTCCAAGTGCTTGGCAGTCTTATATAGGCAATAAAAATCCCACTAAAGAAGAAAAGGCGGGGATAAGAATAAAAAACCCAGGCTACGCAGACTCTTGGTATAAAAATCAGCTGAGGAATATGAGAAAGCAAAGAACAGCAGACTATTTTAATAAAAAATATTCAATTTCTCTAGATGATTTTGATGTTGCAGATGCATTTGGGATTGCACATTATTCAAATCAGGTACTAACAAAGAGATGAAGTTATATCAAAATAAAGACTGGCTATACAATAGATATGTTGTACAGAAAAAAACAATAGTAGAAATAGCCACAGAGTGCTCTGTGTCGCACATGACTATACAGAGATATATAGATAAGTTTAAGCTAAAGATCAGACGCTGATTGACTTTTTAGTTGACTAGAAGTATAATTATTTTATGAGCGAAATAGAGCCAGCAGTACAATTCGACAAAATGAATAGAGTAGTTTCTGAGCTATTAAAAGGTAATTCTGCTACTCAAATATCATCTATCACTGGGCTTACCCGTAAAGAAGTTCTTGAGCATATCGATGAGTGGAAGTCTATTGTCCATAATGATACAAATGTCAGGGACAGGGCCAAAGAAGCTTTGCTTGGAGCAGATCAGCATTATGACATGTTAATCAAAGAAGCATGGAAAACGGTTGAGGATGCAGATACACAAGGGCAACTAAACGTTAAGTCTGGAACCCTTAAGCTTATTGCAGACATAGAGACAAAAAGAATTGCTATGCTTCAGTCAATCGGGGTTCTTGAAAATAATGAAATGGCATCTCAGATACTGGAAACAGAAAGAAAGCAGGAGATGCTTGTTGGCATACTCAAAGAAGTTACTTCAAGCTGCAACCACTGTAAAATAGAAGTAGCAAAAAGACTTTCTCAAATAACTGGAGTGGTCCAGTCTATTAACATAATTGAAGAGTCAGATGCCATTTGATTTTTCAGATTTTATAGAAATACTAGACGGAGAAGAATTTGAAGAGCGTCCAGTAGATCTTCAAACATTTGTTACAAGCCCAGACTACCTTGGTTTACCACCACTTTCAGAAAATCAATATACTTTAATAGCAAGAAGCTCTCAGATATATAAAGAATCTACATTGATTAAGCTGTATGGCGAAGATGTTGGCAAAAAAATGTTTAAACAAACTTGCGTAGAGGTAATTGCACAGCTCGGCAAAGGGTCTGGAAAAGATTATTCTTCAACAATAGCAGTAGCCTATATAGTTTACCTCTTACTATGCTTAAAAGACCCAGCAGCATATTATGGAAAGCCTCCAAGAGATGCAATAGATATACTAAATATTGCTATTAATGCCCAACAAGCCAACAATGTTTTCTTTAAAGGATTTAAAATGCGTATCGAGGTTTCGCCTTGGTTTGCTGGAAAATATACAGACAAAGCTTCTGAAATAAAATTTGATAAATCAATAACAGTTCATTCTGGACACTCAGAAAGAGAAGCCTGGGAAGGCTATAACGTTTTAGTTGTGATACTAGATGAAATTTCTGGATTTGCAACAGAGAACACAAGTGGTCACGACCAAGCTAAAACAGCAGACGCTATATATGATATGTATCGTGCTTCAGTAGACTCACGTTTCCCAGACTTCGGAAAGGTTATCCTGCTTTCATTCCCAAGATTTAAAAACGATCCAATACAAAAGTTTTATCAATCAGTTATTGCAGAAAAAGAAACAATTATTAGAACAGAGATACTAAAGCTAGACCAAGATCTTCCAGCAGGTACAGTCGGGAACGAGTTTGAAGTATCTTGGGAAGAAGACCATATTATTTCTTATGTTTACCCAAGAGTGTTTGCTTTAAAAAGGCCTACTTGGGAAGTAAACCCTACAAAAAAGATAACAGATTTTACTGTCGCTTTTCACAAAAATCCACAAGATGCACTAGGAAGATTTGCATGTATGCCAACTGACGCAGTTGATGCATTTTTTAAATCAAGAGACAAGATAGAAAAGGCGTTTAATAAAGCTCACCTAGCAGTAGACTCTTTTGGAAGACTAGAGGAGTGGTTTAAGCCAGAAGAAGGAAAAGATTATTTTATACATGTAGACTTAGCTCAAAAGCATGACCATTGTGCGGTTGCCATGGGCCACGTAAATAAATGGGTTGATATAAAAGTAACAGATACATATAATCAGCCAGCACCTATTGTAGAAATAGATGCTGTTAGATTTTGGACCCCCACGCCAGATAAGTCCGTAGATTTTACAGAGGTAAAAGACTATATACTTTCTTTAAAGACTAGAGGATTTAACATAAAAGTCTGCACGTTTGACCGATGGAACTCTCATGATATGATGCAGCAGTTAAAAACATATGGTATTAATACAGAAATTCTTTCGGTGGCAAAAAAGCACTACGACGATATGGCCATGGTTGTGCTAGAAGAAAGGCTCTCTGGACCGCATATACCATTATTAATTGATGAATTGCTTCAGCTAAGAATTATGAGGGACAAGGTTGACCACCCAAGAAAAGGCTCTAAAGACTTAGCCGATGCTGTATGTGGAGCTGTATACAACTCTATAAGCAGAAGCAGAATAAAAAGAGACGAAGAAATAAAAATACACGACTATGAATCAATGAGCTATGATAACGATTTTGCAAACGGAAACGATGGCGAAATAGAGTATGTTCAGAATATGATTCGTGCGCCGAGAATGCCTGAAAGTTTAGCTAGATCTATAGAAAGCATGGAGATAATATGAGCGAATATCAAGAAAGAGCAAAGGAGTGCAAATGCTGTACCAAGCATGTGCCTCTTCCAACCACATTAAAAGAGTACAATAAAGTCATATTGTGCCCAACAACGTATCATAATGTTATTGAGTATAAAAGAATATGGGAGTCTTATGGCTCTAAGCCAGCTGGTAACATAAGAAAACATTTTTCTGAATACGTACAGGGTATCGTAGAAAACTCTATTGACACCCAGCAGTAATATAGTACAATTAAGCTTAGGTGCCAATAGCTTAGTTGGTTAAAGCCCCGAACTCATAATTCGGTAATCGTAGGTTCAAGTCCTACTTGGCACACTATATTTTAAAGGAGGCAAAAATGAAAAAAGTAGTAATAGGAGATTCTCATACATCTAAGCTGAGCTATAATCTCCCAGACATGCATATTAAAAATAATCAAATGCATGATCACATATTATCTAAAACATTTTTGGTTCAATATTTAACTAATGAAGATGGCGGTCAGCAAAAAATACATGACGAGCTTACATATTATATAGAAAATGATATCAATATTACCTTCTCAAGCCATCCAGGAAGATCGGCGTATAACTTTAACTATGAAAAACATAAATACCTTAAAGACTTTAATAATTCTGAGTCTTTAGTTATGCCGTGGCTAGGCTACATAGATGTAAAAAATTATTTACCTCAATCAGATAAATACAAGGGCGCAGACGAAGTTGCAGAACATTATGTTAATAGCACTATCAAAAAGTTTGACAATGCCAATATAGTTTTTATAGAGCCTATACCGCAGTTTATAACTATAGTCACTGCTAACTGGGGCAATTTTGCTGATGACCCAGCCATAGAATTTGAGGAAAGACATGAGCAGCATTTGCTGTTTGTAGACGCATTACAAAAGTACTCCAGAAAGAATAACCTGCCAGATCCTATAAATATTCGTGAGGTGCTTGGATGCGATATGATTGATAGCACTATGCAGTACAAAAAGCCACTAAATCTTTTATTAAATGATCATTTGGTAGTTGATAAATATAGGCCAATATTAAAATTTATTTTAGACTATAATGTTTAAAGCAATGCCCTTGTAGCTCAGGGGATAGAGCAGCAGGTTTCTACCCTGCGTGTCGGAGGTTCGATTCCTTCCAGGGGTACTAAAAATGCAATATAAAAGGAGAACAAAATTGGATATTAAAAATGAGAGCAGGGGAACAGTAATAGTTGCTGGTGCTAGCTATGGTTCTGGTAGACAAACATCACTAAGGTTTGCCGAAGAAGGATTTACAGTAATTGCATTAGCAAGAACTGAATCTGCATTAAAAAATCTATCAGACAGCCATGAAAATATAACCGCATACAGCATAGACTTATCTAATAAAGAAGAGATATCTAAGTTTGGAGATTATATTTCTGATATGGATGTTTCCATATTAGTTAATGTAGCTGGCGGAGGAATAGACTATGTACCAGTAGAATACTCAAAAGAAGATCACCTACAGCAGTGCTTTGACATAAATGTTTTTTATGTTTTTAACATGTCAAAGGTATTGATACCAATATTCAAAAAAAATAAAAGGGGACATATAATAAACATAACCTCTACTGCTGCAGATAATATTTTCCCAGGAAGTAACTCGTACTCTGCTGCAAAAAAAGCAAACTCTGTAATAACAGAGTCATTAAGATTTGAGCTTCACCAAGACAACATACGTGTAACAGAAATAGCCCCAGGCACCATAAATGGTAGGCAGCCCAGAGAAGTTGCTTTGTCTAGTTCAGATGTAGCTGAAGCAATATTTTGGGTGTCTCAGCTACCAGAAACAGTTAATATAAATAAAATAAGTATGGCCCATACAAAGAGTATAGATAGGCCATGGTAAAGGAGAAACATGTTTGAATATTACGTAAAAAAGGTGAGTAAAATTGTTGACGGAGATACTATTGATGTAGATATAGATCTTGGTTTTGATATTTCATTCAGCTCCAGAGTTCGTTTGGCTGGCATCGATACGCCAGAAAGCAGAACATCAGATAAACTAGAAAAGTCATTAGGGCTTGAGTCTAAGGCATATTTAAAAAGTGCAATTGAGGCAGCAAAGACTGTTGTAATCAAAACAGAAAAGATGGACTCTTCAGAAAAATATGGTCGAATTTTAGGTTGGGTATTCCTTGATGGATCTGATATATCTATTAATCAGAAAATGATAGATGATGGGTATGCATGGGGATATATGGGGGAAACAAAGATTAAAGACTTTAGCGCCCTAGCAAAACAAAGGGCTAAATCAAAAAAATAGTTGCACAACTATCCCAGCAAATGGTATAATTATTTAGTCGCCTGCCAAATGGGGGAGACTAAATTACTTGCTTAAAAAGGAGAATAAAATGGTAACACAATTTGCTATGGATCTATTCAAGGATCCATTTTTTATTGGCTTCAACAGAGAGTTGGAGCGTTTCAATAGTCTTAGTAAGGTAAATAATACTGCATTCCCGCCGTATGATTTGCTAAAGCTAGACGAAGACAACTATCAGTTAACGCTGGCAGTTGCTGGATTCACCAGAGAAGATCTAACTGTATCAATAGAGGACGGAAGTCTTTGGATTACAGGTGAGATTACAGAAGTAACAGATGCAGAAGTTGTACATAAGGGAATTGCTGCACGTAAGTTCACAAGAATCTTTGAACTAAGTGAATACATGGAAGTTTCTAGTGTAGAACTAAAAGACGGAATGTTAAATATCCGTGTTGTTAGAAATCTGCCAAAAGAAAAACAACCAAAAATTCTAAAAATTAAATAAAAGTGAGACCTGGGTACGTCCAAAAACTGCCCTCTAACAGAGAGATTAATATGATTATTCAAATTATTGGGCTACCAGGTTCTGGAAAGACGGAATTAGCAAAAGCATTAAAGGAAAGAATTAACGCCATTCATCTTAACGCAGATGAAGTACGTGCAACAGTAAATTCTGATTTAAGCTTTACCCCAGAAGATAGAATTGAGCAGGCAAGGCGAATGGGAGAAATGGCTCGCCTAATTGCTAAACAGGGAGTTGCACCAGTAATTGTAGATTTTGTATGCCCAACTGCAATAACTCGTGCAGCATTTGGGAAGCCAGACATTCTTGTTTACATGAACACTATAACAGAAGGCAGATTTGAAGACACAAACAAAATGTTTGAGGCCCCAGATAAATACGACATCGGTTTCCCAAGCCATCTGTTCGACCCTAATCAAAAAGCTTCTACAATAATCGACCAGTTTAATTTACACGATTGGTCTGCACCTACAACGCTAATGCTTGGAAGATATCAGCCTTGGCACGAAGGGCACCACGCTCTTTATAAAGAAGCGGGCAAAAGAACAGAACAAGTATTATTAGGAGTTCGTAATACATATAACACAAGCGAGAAAGACCCGCTCACTTTTGATCAGGTAAAGGGTTACATTGCTAAAGACGAATTTATGGATGGTGCATTAGTACTAAGATTGCCTAACATTACCAACATTGTTTATGGTCGTGATGTAGGATATAAGATTGAGCAAGTAGACTTGGGGGCAGACATTCATGCTATTTCAGCTACTGAAAAACGCAAGCAAATGGGTATTTAATTACTTAGAGGAGTCTGGTCGTTTAATGAACGAAGCAGAAGAGCGAATAATGTTTAGGGATAAAAATGAGCGTAAAGAAAAGTAGGTCACTTGCTAAGTCTTTAACATGGAGGGTTGTTGCCCTAGTAACGACATTTATAACTCTGTACGCATTAAGCAAGGATTTTAGTATGGCAACTTTAGCAACCATTATAACTAATGGAGTTAATTTTGTTGCTTATTATTACCACGAAAGAATCTGGAACTCCGTATCTTGGGGCAAAGAATGACAGTAACAAAAGCCAGATCGTTTGCTAAAGCATTAAGTTATCGCATATGGGGCACACTTTCCTCTGTTGCTGTTGCTTATGTAATTACAAAGAATGCCTCTCTATCTGTTACAATTGCATTTTGGGAAACGGTAGTTAAAATATTTATTTACTACGCACATGAGCGTGGCTGGAACTATATACAATGGGGGAGAAAATAATGCCAGTATATGAATACAAGTGTTCTTACGATGATGCACATGCAATACTTTCAGTAACCCGTTCAATTTCAGAAGATGATCCAGGGTACACATGCGCTGAATGTGAGTCTATAATGACAAGACACTTCAGCTCTTTTGGCATACAATTTAAGGGAAACGGGTTTTATAAAACCGACAATCCTAAATAGTTAAAGTGGTATAATTACTATGTAACAAAATTTGTTATGTAGGAGTTATAATTGACTAGGACTAAAGCATGGAGATTATCATTAGCCACCATTTTAATGTTTGGATGGGTATTTCTTACTCCTGCCCATGGAGATGATCCACTTAGCCTCGCCGCTCAAGAAATAGAAGAGCTTAATAATAAAGTATCTAATTTAGTTTATCAAGATGATTTTATAGATCTTATAGACATAGCAGAAAATAAATTTACATATGCGACAAATGCTATGGAGCTTAAAGACGATGCATATGATGCCTACGATGATGCAGTAGATGCAGAGGCTACAGCGCTGGAGTCTAAAAACCTTGCTCAGTCAAATGTAGATGGCCAAACAGCCACGGTAGCACTGGCTCTTGAGCATAAAGATAATTCCCTTGAAGAAAGAAACGATGCTCAAGATGCACTTAGCATAGCTAATATTAATGTCCAAATAACTCAATCAAATATTCAAAGCTCTGGTGGCCCTGGTCTTGCCTATACAGTTTATAACTTATTAAGAAATGGAAACGTAGCAATTCCAGGATCTGTAATATGTACTGGAACATGGAACTCAAGTTCTATGCAACTTCCAGTCTGTGGTAGATATGAAAATATTATAGTTAAATTTACTGGACAGATAACAGTCCCTTCGTGGTTTACGCAAACCTACTTTGCGGGATATACAGATGATGGTTTTAGAATGTATGTTGATGGACAACTTGCTGTTGATAACTGGGTAGAGCAAGGCGCTACATGGAGCGACTATTCTCCAGTATACGATGTCAGTGAAGATAAGACTTTAGGTGTAGAGATATGGTGGTACAACGGAGGAGGCCCAGGATCCTACCATCTTGGATGGGCTATTCCTGGAGGATGGACTGGAGCAGGTTGTGACTATGCTGGAAATCCAAGAGTATGGGGACAAAACTTTAGTTGTAATCTAAATACATTTTCTTCTGGATCAGGACCAACTCAAGCACAGTTAGATGCATATGAAGAAGCACTTGCAGCAAGGGCTACAGCTCAAACAAATTATAACAATAAGTTAGAAGTATACAATGATAAACTAAGTGTTTATAATCAAGAATTAGAAACCTTACAAAATCTAACATCAATTCTCACAACAGCAAGCCAAAACCTAACATACGCACAACAAAACCTAACATCTTCCTTGGAATTAAAGAATAATAGAATCAACACATATGATCAATCTATAATTGATTTGAATGCTGCTATTCAAGATGCATGGACTTATTATTTTGAACAATCTGAAAGAGAATTAAATGCTGCTATTGCACAAGCAGCAGCCAACGCTGCAGCAAATCAGCCTACACCAGAACCAAGTCCAGAGCCCACACCTGAGCCTACAGACGAGCCCACACCTGAGCCTACAGACGAGCCCACACCTGAGCCTACAGACGAGCCCACACCTGAGCCTACAGACGAG